>Ga0209810_1000098_pt1 | contig 271380 bp, 244 predicted proteins | sample Coa_R1_7_FD_187159 | JGI IMG/M metagenome (GOLD analysis project Ga0209810, IMG submission 187159) | Surface soil microbial communities from Centralia Pennsylvania, which are recovering from an underground coalmine fire - Coalmine... | ecosystem: Environmental > Terrestrial > Soil >...
TCGATGAGACAGCCCTGGCGATGACCTATTTTCCCAGAGGGTTGCCCCTCAAGTATCGTCGGCGCTGGCACGTTTCACGACCGTGTTCGGGATGGGAACGGGTGGGGCCGTGCCGCTCGCATCACCAAGGGAGCGTCCCGCTCCACCGGACCGCGGGGCGATGCGCTCCCCTGGTGAGGGCTGTCTGGCGTCTGACACGCCTCGGGCAGAAGGCACTCCAGCACGCTGACCTGAGGACACCGACGGTGCCTTGGAGAAGCAGTGAAGAAGGTAGAAGGCCTCGACGATTAGTACGGCTTGGCTGCGGCCGTCGCCGGCCGTGCACCTGCCGCCTATCAACCAGGTGGTCTGCCTGGAGTCTTACCCTGTTACCAGGTGAGAGGTCTCATCTTGGGGGGGACTTCGCACTTAGATGCTTTCAGCGCTTATTCCAGCCCGACGTAGCTACCCGGCATTGCCGTTGGCACGACAACCGGCACACCAGCGGTCGGTCCACTCCGGTCCTCTCGTACTAGGAGCAGCTCCCCGCAAACCTCTTACGCCCGCGACGGATAGAGACCGAACTGTCTCACGACGTTCTGAACCCAGCTCGCGTACCGCTTTAATGGGCGAACAGCCCAACCCTTGGGACCTACTCCAGCCCCAGGATGCGACGAGCCGACATCGAGGTGCCAAACCACGCCGTCGATGTGAACTCTTGGGCGTGATAAGCCTGTTATCCCCGGGGTAGCTTTTATCCGTTAAGCCACGGCCCTTCCACGCAGAACCGTAGGATCACTAAGCCCGACTTTCGTCCCTGCTCGACCTGTCCGTCTCACAGTCAAGCGCCCTTGACCTGCCTTTACACTCCACGGCTGATTTCCATCCAGCCTGAGGGCACCTTTGGGCGCCTCCGTTACCGTTTGGGAGGCGACCGCCCCAGTCAAACTGCCCGCCTGACACGGTCCTCGACCGCTGCCGAGTTAGACACAGAGCCACGGAAGAGTGGTATTTCACCGTCGCCTCGGGGCCCCCCGCGAGGGGCCCGTCTCCGGCTCCCACCTATCCTACGCATCCGTAGCCCCGTGCCAATGCCAAGCTGCAGTAAAGCTCCACGGGGTCTTTTTGTCCTGTCGCGGGTAACGCGCATCTTCACACGTATTTCAATTTCGCCGGGTCCCCCGTTGAGACAGCGCCCAACTCGTTACTCCTTTCGTGCGGGTCGGAACTTACCCGACAAGGAATTTCGCTACCTTAGGACCGTTATAGTTACGGCCGCCGTTTACTGGCGCTTCAGTTCGGACCTCATCAGCCCTCCCTTTAACGTTCCAGCACTGGGCAGGAGTCAGCCCCCATACGTCAGCTTGCGCTTTAGCGGAGACCTGTGTTTTTGTTAAACAGTCGGTTGGGCCAGTGCACTGCGCCTCCCGCCCGCCACCAGCCGCGAGGGCTGGCTACCGGCAGGAGGACCCCTTCTCCCGAAGTTACGGGGCCAGTTTGCCGAGTTCCTTAACGGAGGTTCTCCCGATCACCTTGGGGCGTTCACCCCCACCTACCAGCGTCGGTTTGCGGTACGGGCACCACCGAGCCTCGCTACGAGGCTTTTCTCGCCAGTTCGGACTCACGCGACTCGGTCCCGGTCGCCCGGGACCTCGCATTCGTGTCTCAGCTTTGGAAGGGGAGGTGGATTTGCCTGCCTCCCCAGCCTACGCACTTAGACGTCTATAGCCACAAGACGCTCGCGCTATCCCCCTGGGTCCCCCCTTCGCTCACCAACCAGCCCTACTCGCCGGCTGCCCCCGCAGGGACAGCCCGCTTTGGCGGCTGGCGGCGCTGGGCGGCTCGGTAGTGGTAACGGAATATAAACCGTTTGTCCATCGCCCATCGGCCTGCAGCCTGGGGCTTAGGCCCGACTAACCCTGAGCGGATTACCCTTCCTCAGGAACCCTGAGGTTTCCGGTGGGCGGGTTTCTCACCCGCCTTTGCGCTACTCATACCGGCATTCTCACTTCCATCCTCTCCACGCGTCTTCCCAGTCGCGCTTCGCTGACGGATGGAACGCTCCCCTACCACTGACCGCCCCAAAAGCGGTCAGTCCACAGCTTCGGTGTGAGGCTTGAGCCCCGTTGAATTTTCGGCGCCGGCACACTCGACCAGTGAGCTGTTACGCACTCTTTCAAGGATGGCTGCTTCTGAGCCAACCTCCTGATTGTCTTCGCACGCCGACAACCTTTCCCACTGAGCCTCAACTTCTAGGACCTTAGCTGGTGGTCTGGGCTGTTTCCCTTTTGACGACGAAGCTTAGCCCCCGCCGTCTCACTCCCGGGCATCCTCAGGCTGGCATTCTGGGTTTGGTTGGGGTTGGTAAGCTCGCGCCCCCTAGCCCATCCAGTGCCGTACCTCCAGCCGATTCAGCGCCCGGGGCTAGCCCTAAAGCTATTTCGGGGAGAACCAGCTATCTCCGCGTTCGATTGGCATTTCACCCCTATCCACAGCTCATCCCCCAGATTTGCAACTCTGGTGAGTTCGGCCCTCCACGGAGGGTTAGCTCCGCTTCAGCCTGGCCATGGATAGCTCACGCGGTTTCGGGTCTACTCGACAGTACTGTGGCGCCCTGTTCGGACTCGCTTTCGCTCCGGCTCCGGACCGCGGTGGTCCTTAACCTTCAAAACGCACTGCCGCGTAACTCGCCGGTTCATTCTACAAAAGGCACGCCATCAGGCGCTCCGTGCGGAGACCGCCCTCTGACTGCTTGTAAGTGCATGGTTTCAGGTTCTCTTTCATTCCCCTCCCGGGGTGCTTTTCACCTTTCCCTCACGGTACTCGTTCACTATCGGTCGTCACGGGTATTTAGCCTTGGAGGGTGGTCCCCCCAGCTTCCCACTGGATGCCTCGTGTCCCGTGGTACTCGCGCACGCACCGCCGGCAGACCCAGTCCTGCCCCGACAGGGCTGTCACCTTCTCTGGCCGCCCGTTCCAGGGACGTTCAGGTCGGGCTGGGTTTTCTCCAACTGCCGCCGCGGAGGGCCACCTCGCGGCCGGTGCGGCTGTCAACCCCGCTCTCGCAACCCGTGGCCGGTGTCGCGCGAGAGTCGGTTTGGGCTGCTCCCCGTTCGCTCGCCACTACTTGGGGAATCTCGGTTGATGTCTCTTCCTCCCGGTACTGAGATGTTTCAGTTCCCGGACTGGCCTCTGCCTCCCTCATCACGGAAGACAGTCACCCGGCATGACCCGGGCGGGGTTGCCCCATTCGGATATCGGCGGCTCAACGCTTGCTAGCAGCTCCCCGCCGCTTTTCGCAGCTAACCACGTCCTTCTTCGGCCCGTGACGCCATAGGCATCCACCATGCACCCTGCACACCTTCTACCTTCTTCACTGCCGGCGAACCCCCTTCGGAGCTCGCCTCGCCAGTCGGTGTCTTCAGGTTCGTGATCAGATTGCCTTCATTACCCTATGCAGTTTTTAAGGTGCGAATCCCCCTGGTCGGAGGCGACAAAAAAGGCTTGGGCGCCTCAACACCCAAGCCTGATCGAAATCAAGGCGCGGCTGCAGGCTCCCTAGGCCGAAACTCCGAACAGCGTCGTGATTTTGTCAGGTCTCCTTAGGTGGGGGATTTAAGCAAAGTCGAGTATAGCAATGCCGAACATCGTGTCAAGAGGATTTTGAAGCCGCTCAGGCGACCCAATAGCTGAGCGCGTGCATCACCAGGAACAGCCCCTGGACCAGCGAGAGGCAGCATGCCACCGGCAGCCGGTACGGGCGTGCGCGGGGCCGCTCGAGCACCAGGCCGGCGGCGATAAAGACCGGGAAAGCCAGCAGCAAGTAGCGGGTGTAGGACATGAACGTGCCGCTCAGGATGTTCAGGATGCCGACGGCCAGGCCGAAGACCGCCAGCGCGGGATGCAGGCGCCGGAACATCGGCACGAGCAGCAGCACGAACGCCACGAAGAACAGCCGGTCGATGATCGAATTGGTGAAGCCGTGTATGGCCAGCGGGCCGCGAGCCAGGGTCAGGATCAGCTGGATCGGATGCAGGACGTAGCGGATGGAGTGCGCCGACACGTAGTGCTCCATGGCGTTGAACATCTCGAAGGCATTGCCGGTGGCTGCCTGCATGAAGGCCAGGTAGGCCAGGACGCCCAGCACGGGTGACAAAACCAGGAGGGCGTGGCCGAGCCGGAAGCGGCCCATCCGCAGTCCCTCGATTGCGTAGAAGACGGCGGTTGGCAGCGCGATGAGCACGCCCTCGGGCCGGGCCAGGGGAATGATCGCGGCCAGCACGGCGGCCCAGCCCCACCGGCCCCGGAACAGCAGGGAGAAGAACGACACCGCCAGCAGCAGGAAAAGCGACTCGGTATAGACGAGGCACAGGAAGAATGCGGTGGGGAACGCCAGGTACAGCAGCAGGGTATTCTCCGCCGCTCCCTGGCCGTGGACCTCGCGCACCAGTTTGAACAGCAGATAGAGAGCGAGGAGCGAGGCCAGGTTGGAAACGATCAAGCCGGCCAGGAAATTGTCGCCGGTCAGGAAGCCGCCGAGGTGGATGAGCAATGGGTAGAGAGGGAAAAAGGCGGCGGAGATCTCGCCGGCATGGTAGCCGTTTTCGCTTAGGTAGAGGTAGTGCTGGCCGTCCCAGGTGCTGTAGGCGGTGGCCAGGGAGACCGTCTGGCGCAGGGGGTCGACGAAATTGGCCCGGAAGTTCGCAGCGTTGAACGGAAGCAGCTCATACGCCAGGAAGACGGTTAGCAGGACGGCGGCCTTGACCAGGGCGACCGAGCCGAGCACCCAGCGGTCGTCCTTGATCTTCGCGGCGGTGACCTCGGGCCGGTACTCACTCGTGGCGTGCCGCGTGCCGGCGGCCGCGGACGCCTCCTCCAGGCGCGCGCTGCTCACGGGCTCACCTCTCCGGTCCTCGTGCCCCGAGCTCGGCTGCGCATTTTCAACGCAGCGGAGGGATCAAGTCCCCGTGCTCCGCTAGGAGTTCGTCGACCATTGCGGCGATCTCGTCCAGCGTGAGCTCCGCTGAGGCATGCGGGTCCAGGAAGGCCGCCTGGTAGGCGTAATCCTTGCGGTGGGTCAGCGCCGCTTCCACCGCCAGCTCCTGGACGTTGATGTTGGTGCGCATTAGCGCCGCGAGCTGGGGCGGCAGATTGCCCATCGCGGTCGGCGTCAGGCCGAGTCCGTCAACGGCGCAGGGCAGCTCCACCGCGCAGCCCGGCGGCAGGTTGTCGATCAGGCCGTGGTTGGCCACGTTGCCGTAGACAACGCGCGGTGTATTGGTCTCCATTGAGTGGATGATCAGCGGCCCAAACTCGCCGCTGAACGAGTCCGACACTTCCACCCCGCCGCCGTTCTCCATCTCTTTATGGAAGGACTCCCACCAGGAGTTGTACGACTCGCAGCGGCGGATGTATTCGTCGATGGGGATGCGGAACTGCTCGATGAACTCGGGATGGTCTTTCTTAATAAAGTAGGGCAGGTACTCGGAGAAGTGCTCGCTCGACTCCGACACGAAGTAACCGAAGCGGCGCAGGCCCTCGAAACGAACCGGGTCCTTGGCCCGGATCTCGGGATCCTCCATGACCTTGCGCAACCGAGGGTAGAGATCCTCGCCGTTTCGGCGCAGCTCGAGGAAGAAGGCGAAGTGGTTGATGCCGGCGGCACGGTAGCGCAGCTCCTCCCAGGGCACACTCATGTAGTCTGAGAGCTGCCAGGCGGTGTTGGGAATGCTGTGGCACAGACCCACCGACTTGACGCCCGACAGCCGCGAGGCGCCCCAAACGAGCATGGCCATCGGATTCGTGTAGTTCAGCAGCCAGCCGTCGGGCGCCAGCTCCTCCATGTCCCGCAGGATGCCCTCGAGCACGGGCATGGTTCGCAGACAGCGCATGATGCCGCCGATCCCGGTGGTGTCAGCGATGGTCTGCTTGAGCCCGAACTTCTTCGGAACATTGAAGTCGGTCAGGGTGGCCTCGAAGCCGCCCACCTGGACGGTGTTGACGACGTAGTCCGCGTCCTGGATGGCCTCGCGCCGGTCGAGCGTGGCGCTGACCTGCTTTTCGTCTCCGCCCTTCTCGCGCACGACCTGGCGCACGATGTGGTCGGCGACGCGCAGGCGCTCGGCGTCGATATCCATCAGGGCGATGCGGCTGTCGCGCAGCTCGGGGAACAGGAAGATGTCGGTGATCAGGTTCTGTGTGAAGACGACGCTGCCCGCGCCGATGAGCGCGATCTTGGCCATTTGGACGAATTATGATGAGGGCATGGAACTCGAAGGCAAACGCATCGCCGTGCTGGCCGAGAACATGTATCAGGAAATGGAGCTGTGGTACCCGGTGTACCGCTTCCGGGAGGCAGGCGCGCAGGTGACGATCGTCGGCCCCGAGGCGGGCAAGACGTACACCAGCAAGACTGGCTACCCGGTCAGGTCGGACGCCGCCGCGCGCGACGTGTCCGCGGGCGACTTCGACGCGGTGGTGGTGCCAGGCGGCTATGCGCCGGACTACATGCGGCGCTCGCCGGAAATGGTTGCTCTGGTTCGGGACGCCTACCGAGGCGGCAAGCTCGTGGCGGCCATCTGCCATGCCGGCTGGATGCTGTGCTCGGCGGATATCGTGCGCGGCAAGCGCGTGACCTCCTATTTCAGCATCAGGGATGACATGCTGAACGCCGGCGCGCAGTGGGTGGATGAGGAAGTGGTCCGCGACGGCAACCTCATCACCTCTCGGCAGCCGGATGATCTGCCCGCGTTCTGCCGCTCGATCGTCGAGGCGCTGGTACGGGAGGCTGTGCCCGCCTAGCGCGCCTTTACGTGGCTGGCCGTTACGGTTGACGTGATCCCGCCACGGACGTTGAACTCGCCGATGACGGTGATCGAGCGCGGGTCGAGGGCTGCGACGAGGTCGTTGAGGATGATATTGGTCACGTCCTCGAAGAAATGCCCCTCCTCGCGAAACGACCAGATGTAGAGCTTGAGCGACTTGAGCTCGACGCATTTCTGGTCGGGCACGTAGCGGATACGGATCGTCCCAAAGTCCGGCTGGCCGGTCATCGGACACACGGCCGTGTACTCGGGGCAGACGTGTTCGATCTCGTAGTCGCGATTGGGATGCGGATTGGGGAAGGTATCCAGCTGCTTACTGGGCGTGGTGGGCAAGCTCGATCTCCTCGCGGACGTAGGCGTCCGTTTCTGATTGCAGGGCCTGGCGCAGGGGTTCGCTCGCGCCCAGCCGGCCCAGAGCCCAGGCGGCATGGCCGCGGACCAGCGGCTCGGGTTCGTGCAGCAGGGCGTCCGTCAACGGCTGAATGGCGGCAGGGGAGCCGGAATTGCCCAGGGCCACGCACACGTTTCGCAGCAGGCCGCGGCGCCTGGCTCGCATGATCGGGCTGCCGCGGAAGCGGGCGCGGAAGGCGTTCTCGTCGAGCTTGAGCAGCGCGCCGACGTCCTCGACGTCCGAACGGGACGCGAACTCGGCGTGGTACACCGGCTGAGCCTGGACGTTCACCGGGCAAACGTCCTGGCAGAGGTCGCAGCCGAAGATCCAGCCGCCCATCTTGGGACGCAGCTCGCGTGGGATGGGGCCCCGCAGTTCGATGGTCAGGAACGAGATGCAACGGTTGTTGTCGACCACGTAGGGCGCCACGATCGCCCCCGTGGGGCACACGTCGAGGCAAGCATGGCACTGGCCGCAGTTCTGCTTAGTGGGCGTATCCGGATCCAGCTCGAGGGTTGTGACCAGCTCGGCCAGGAAGAGCCAGCTGCCGAAGCGCGTGTTGAGAAGGTTGGTGTTCTTGCCGTACCAGCCGAGGCCGGCGCGGACGGCGGCTGCACGGTCCACGAGCCGGCCGGTGTCGACAAATGTGCGGAACTCGAACTCGCCGGCTTCCGCGGCAAGGCTCTTCTGGAGGTCCTTCAGGCGGCCACGAATAACTTCGTGGTAGTCCTGGCCCCAGGCGTAGCGCGCGATCGTGCCGGCCGGTCCGCCGCCGGTATCGTAGCACAGGCCAAGGGAGATGATCGAGCGGGCCTCAGGAAGCAGCGCGCGGGGGTCGGTGGCGACTTCGGCACGGGCGCGGGTGAACCACGGCAGGCCGTCGAACATGCCGGCGTCGATGCGCTCGGCAAGGGCCTGGCGTTCGCGCTGGAAAGGCTCGACGGAGGCAATGCCGACCACGTCGAAACCAGCTTTTTGGGCCAGTTCCTTCACCTTGGCGGAGGTCATTACGTTAAGAATGGCAGCTCGATCATGATTGCTATGCTTCCTCAGCCGGAGAGGTGTCCGAGTGGTTGATGGTGCCGCTCTCGAAAAGCGGTGAGCGATGAGCTCCGTGGGTTCGAATCCCACCCTCTCCGCTGGAGAGGTCGCCTAGTCTGGCCTAGGGCGCGGCACTGGAAATGCCGTAGGCGATGAGCCTCGTGGGTTCGAATCCCACCCTCTCCGCTCCCCGAATCGGTCTGTGGGCTTCGTTCGTCGGCGGGCTCCTGTTTGCGACCACCGTTGTGCTACTGCTGTGGCCGCTGCCCAGCCTCGATTCAGGAGCCACCCTGGCGTTGGCGGGGCTCACCGGCGCGACGCTGGCGGCGGAAGTCTTCACCGTCGACTTCCCGGACAGGAAGCGGATTTCGGGCGGGTACATCTTCCCGCTGCTCGCCTCGGCCGTCATCGCTCCGCAGGCCGGGGTGGCCGTGGCGGGCGTCGCGGGCGTGGTAGCGGTGCTGCTGCGCGGGCCGCGGCGGCGATCAGCCCTGTTCCACGGGCCACAGCTGGCGCTGGCGGCCGCCGCCGCCACAGGCCTGGAGATCGCGGCCTTCGGCCGCATCCCGCTGGAGCTGAGGGCGACCGGCGTGTTGGGCGTGCTGCTCTACGCCGCGGTCTACACCGTGGTCGCCTGGGCATTGGGCCGGGTCGAGGAGGCGCTTGCGCGGCAGGGCGCCGAGTACGCCGCGGTGGATGTGCTGACCAACGTCCTGCTGGCGCCGCTGCCGCTGGCCTTGTGGGTCATCTACGAGCGTACGAACCTCAATGGCTTGCTGCTGTCGTGCCTGGCTCTGGCGCTGCTGCTGATCGTGGTGCGCGCCTACGTCAACCTGGCAACGCTGCATGGCGAGCTTCGGCTGGCCTATGCGCGCCTGGCCGAGCAGGAGCGGCGGCTGGAGCACGCACTCCAAACCAACCGTGAGATGTCGCAGGTGGTCAGCCACGACTTGCGTGGACCGCTGACCAGTATCCTCGGCTACGCCGAGCTGCTCGGCGCACGTCTGGAACAAGCCGGCTCCGAGAAGGAGCTGCAGTACCTGGCGTCCATCGAGGGCAACAGCCGGCGCATCTTGGGCTTGGCGGATAAGTTGCTCGACCTGCACCGCCTCGAAGAAGGCGGCGAGATCGAGCTCGTGGAGCTCGATCCGGCGGCTCTCGTCCGGCAGCTTCGCGAGGACGTGTCGGTGCAGGCCGAGCAGAAGCGCATCGGGCTCGAGCTCGACGTGGCGCCGAACGTCCCGTGCATCCACTCCAGTGAGTGGATGCTGCGCGAAATCGCCGAGAACCTGATCTCGAACGCCATCAAGTACACACGTGAGGACGGCCGAGTCGCCATCAGGCTGCGGCCGGACGGGCACGAACTGCTGCTCGAAGTGGAGGACACGGGCATCGGCATCGCGCCCGAGGACCAGGCGCGGCTGTTTACGAAGTTCTACCGGGGCGCCAGCGACGAAGTGCGCAGTACGCGTGGCGCCGGTCTGGGATTGGCTCTGACGCGAACCATGATCGAGCGGCTGGGCGGGCGTGTGGAGGTTTGGAGCGAGCTGGGCCGAGGCTCGCGGTTCTCGGTTCACCTGCCGCTGGCCGCGCCGGCCTGATGACGGTCATCGGCCGGGCCAGGAGCAGGGTAAGCCTCACCCTGCAGCTCCTGGCCGGCCGGGCTCGCTATGCCGGAATGACCTGGGTAGCGGTGGGGGCAGTTCTCTCGGCCGGCAGCGTGGCGGTACTGCTGACCGTCACTCCAGCCGGGCAGGTCCTGCAGGAGGCGGCGGGCGGCGCCATCCAGGCGCTGGCCACGCTGGCCGGGGCGCAGCCTGCGCGCGCGAGGTCGGATTCGGAGCCGGCGGCCAGCGAAGCGGCTGTGCCTGTGCCGGTCCTCACGTCCGCCCCCGCCGGCACGGCGCGGGCGGGGGCTCTCGAGGATGCGCCCACGGCCACCGTCCCGGCTCCCAGCGCAACGCTGCAGCCGCCGGCTGCGACGGCCGTGCCCGCCGGCGTGGCGGCGCCGCTGGCGCCCGCGGCCACGCCGAGGCCGCCGACTAACACGCCCGTGCCCCCAACGCAAACGCCGCCATCAAGCGCGACGCTCATCTTGCCCACGTTGACGCCGATCGCTCCCACGCTAACGCCGATCGCTCCCACGCTGACGCCGCCGCTGCCCAATGTGGGCGCCACGCTCACCTCCGTCACCGGATCGGTGGCCAATGCGCTGCCTAGCGCCACGAAGGCGCCGGCCAGCCCGACGCCCGGTCTGCCCAAGCCGGTGCAGACCGTGGCCGCGGCGCTGCCTAGAATCTAGAGGTGGCCGAGGAGTGGGTTACCGTCGCGCAGAAGAGCGATCTGGCCGACGGCGAGATGATGGAAGTGGACCTGGACGGCAAGCCCATCGCCATCGCGCGCGTGGACGGGAACTTCTACGCTATCGCCGGCGAGTGCCCGCACCAGGGGGGTCCGCTGGCCGAGGGCGAGCTGGAGGGCACGGTCGTTACCTGCCCGTGGCACAACTTCCGTTTCGACTTCACGACCGGCCGAACGCTCGATCCGCCGATCGGCAACTGCGCCAAGTACGACATCCGCGTCGCGGGCGAGGATCTCCAGCTCCTGAACCGGTAAACGCCCTCAGACCTTGAAGGCCGACGGGCAGAGATCGTTCACGGGACAGCGCGCGCAGTCTGGCTTCTTGGCGTAGCAGCACAGCCGCCCATGGAAGATGAGCAGATGCGCGAACATCGTCCAGTCATCGCGAGGGATGAGGGCCATCAGGTCCTTCTCGATCTTCACCGGGTCCTTGGCGCCACTCAGGGCCAGCCGCTTGCTAAGTCGCGCCACATGCGTATCGACCACGACACCCTCGTTCTTGCCGAAGGCGGTGCCCAGCACCACGTTGGCCGTCTTGCGGGCGACTCCGGGCAGGGTGAGGAGCTCGGGCATGGTGTCGGGCACGCGCCCGTCGAAGTCGAGGTCGATCTTTCGCGCCGCCCCCTGGATGGACTTGGCCTTGTTATTGAAAAAGCCGGTGGTCCGGATGATGGCCTTCACGTCGTCGGGCGGCGCTTCGGCCAGATCATGCGGCGTGGGATAGCGCCGAAACAGCTCGGGCGTGACCTTGTTCACGCCCTTATCGGTGGCCTGGGCCGAGAGGATGGTGGCCACCAGCAGCTGGAACGGGTTCTCGTGGTCGAGCGCGCACTTGGCGTCGGGATACGCCTGGCGAAGCCTGCGGGTGATCTCCGCCGCGCGGGCACGCTTGGCGGCGGCGGTCTCGCGCCGTGCTTTCACCCGCGTGGCCATACGATCAATGTAATGCCCGGCGAGACGAACGAGCGGTGAGGCCACAGGGCCACGTCGCCGTCTCGGCCGGCCTTGGCGGCCTCTTCTGGGCCCGGTCCCGCGATCCGTGGACCATGGTCCTGTCGCTGGTTTTTGGCGTGCTGGTGGACGTCGACCACTTCTTCGACTACTGGTACTCCGAGGGCCGCGTCTGCTTCGACTGGAAGACGTTCATGGGGACGCGTTACTGGAGAAAGAGCGGCCGGCTGTTTGTGTTCTTCCACGCCTGGGAATGGCTGCCGCTGGTTTTCCTGGTGTGGCAGGCGTGGAAGGGCCGCCGCTGGGCCGTGGCAGCCACAGCGGCGATGTCGAGCCACCTGGTGGCCGACCACCTGGTAAACGAGTTGAAGCCTTTGGGCTACTTCCTGCTGTACCGGCTGGCGCATGGCTTCCGCGCCGGCGAGCTCATGGATTGGGAGCGCGTTCGCCGCCTGGAAGCGAGAGAGCAAAGAAGCTATCCTCCTCGCGTAGACGAATGACCGAGTCGGTGGATCACGCGGCCGCCCCGAAGACCTCGGCCGTGGAGCTGCTGGCCAAGACGCCCTTGTTCGGCGTGCTCCACCCCAACGACCTGGAAGAGCTGGCGGCCAGCACCCGCACTCGGACCTACGACCGCGGCGACATCATCTTCCGCAAGGACGATCCCGGGTTCACCCTGTACGTCATCATCAGCGGCGCCGTCAAGATCTCGGTTTCGTCCAGCGAGGGCAACGAGATTATCCTGGCCATCCTGACCAAGGGCCAGTTCTTCGGCGAGATGGCGCTGTTCGACGAGCAGCCGCGGTCCGCCGATGCGCAGGCCATTGAGCCTACAGAGGTGCTCGCGGTTCAGCGGCGCGATCTCGTCCGGCTGCTGGAGAAGCGCCCGCGGGCGGCGATCTCGCAGCTGCTGAAGCTGCTGGCTCAGCGGCTGCGGGCCACCGACGAGCTGCTGCAGGACGCCGCCTTTCTGGACATCCCCTCACGACTGGCGAAGCGCCTGCTGGACCTGGCCGAAGCTCACGGCGAGCGGACGCCGCACGGCACCAAGATCACGCTGCGCCTCACCCAGCAGGACCTGGCGAGCATGATCGGCGCGCGGCGCGAGAACGTGAACCGCGCCCTGGCCTACTACCAGAGCCGGGGGTGGCTGTCCAAGGAGGGCGGCCATTTCACGATTCTCAATGAGGCCCAGCTGCGGGCCCGAGCAGCCGTCTGATCAGGCCGAGCGCCTAGAACCGGCCCTTTCGCTCTCGAGCAGCTCCTCAAGCGCCTGGAACAGACGCCGGGGGTCGGGATGGCGCGCCAGCTTGTGGAACAGGCGGTAGAGCGGAGGATCGTGCCGCAGCTCCTCGGCCCGGCCGGCCAGCCAGGCGCGCAGATCTTCCGGCTCGGCGGTCACGTCCGAGACGACGCCCGCCTGGTAGCCCTCGGGATCGGATACCAGGTACCCGGGTAGGACCTTGAAAAAGCGCGCCAGCAGCGAGCGGGTCATCGGCGACATATGGGTCCGGGCGCCCGACTCGAGCTGGCACAGGTACGCATGGGAGACGCTCTCGCCGAGCTCGGCGCGCATGGCTCGTAGGACCTCGGCCTTGGTCATGGGCCGGCCCAGGCCGCGCAGCTCGCCTTCGACGTGACGAAGGTGCTGCAGCTTCTCCCCGAGTGTCATGACGGCAATATAGCAGATAGCTATATCAGGCCGGCGCGCAGCGCCTCAACCAACTCCGGCAGGTTGGCGCAGGCGAAGCTGGGATTGCAGGCGCGCAGCTCCTCTAATGAGTAGCGCCCGGTGGCCACGGCAACCGTCTTCATGCCGCAGGCCAGGCCGCAGTCGATATCCAGCGGCGTGTCGCCGATGACGTAGCTCTGGCCGGCCGAGAAGGACCGGCCCGCGCGGCTCACGGCCAGCGGCGGCAGATCGGCCCGGCGGCCCGACTCGTCGCCGAAGGCGCCGAAGGTGAAGAACCGGCCCAGCCCCGCGGCCGCCATCTTGCGCCATGCGATTGCCTGGATATTGCCGGTCACCAGGCCCATCGCCGGTCCTTCCTTGGCCAGAGCTTCAAGCGCCGGCGCCACGCCCTCGATGACCTGGTCCCGCAGGTCGGGCGGGCAGCGGACGTCGAAGTCGGCGATGGCGGCCTCGAACAGCTTGGGCAGCAGGTCCGGCGTGACCTGCCCGCCGAAGCTGTCGACCATCTTCTTGAGGATCTCCGTATCGGTCCGGCCTGCCAGCGCCTGCTGATCGACCTCTGGTGTGTGGCCGCAGACGCGCTCGACGGCCGCGATCAAGGACTGATGGTGATAGCGGTTGCCCGCACGCAGGAGCGTGCCGTCCACGTCGAACAGCAGGACCGCGTCGCGCATCAAAGGCGGCGTGGCGGCGGTGGATCCCAGAAGGGCTCGACGCGCCGCGGTGGGCCGATACGCTCGAATGGGGGCCGGCGGTTGAGGATCAGGTCCATGACCTCAGCCAGGCCGGAGCGGGCGGCGTCTTGCTCCTGCGCGGGCAGGTTCGAGCTTTCCAGCTCGTCCTCATCCAGGATCACGAAGCGCCCGTCGGGATAGACGAAAACGTCCAGCTCCATGTCGACGAAGCGCAGCTGGTCGCCGTCCAGCTCGATCGGCTGGCAGATGTTGCAGTACCAGCCCTTGGTGCGGCCGTTCCGATGCGAGCGGACCTCCCAGATGCTGTACCACTTGTGCCAGTAGTAACGCTCCAAGAAGGAGTCGCCGTACTCGAAGACGGTGTAGCCCAGAAACATCGGCTCCTCGCGGGCGGCCCAGGGGGCCAGCACCAGCAGGCACTCGGGAGTCTCCTCGAGAACCTCGGCCGGCCAGGCGAAGATCACCCGGCGGTCATGGCCGAGCTTCGAGATAGTGAGCGTGCGGATGCTCCGACTATACTCGGCGCGTGCCGGAGGCGAAGGTCCTGCAATTGGAGGACGTGGCCGGCCAGCTGAAGCCGCTCGGTACTTCGCAGGAGATTCGCTACACGACGTGCGTCGAGGCGGGGCACTTCACGCAGGGCGTGATAGCCTTTGCCGGCAAGCCGGCCAGCGGCAGCCAGATCGTCCACGACGACAAGGACGTGCTGTGCTACGTCATCTCCGGAACGGGCCGGCTGCGCAGCGGTGACCGTGAGCTGGTGCTGAAGCAGGGCTCCATCTGCCATGTGCCGGCCGGGGTGGCGCACGACTTCCAGTCGACCGGCGATCGCGAATTGGTGCTCTTTTACACCCTGATCGAGAACCGGCCGGGAGCCAGCTGACGCCGGCTTCTAGCGGCCCCTTAACAGTCGAGGGAGCAAACCGGGCCTCTCCGGCAAAGGGTTCTCTGGGAGCAGCAGGCGCTTCTCTTTGCGCCACCGGGCGAGGGCTTGCAGGGTGGCATCCCGGCCGCCCGGGTTGGGCCAGGCTTCGGCGGGGAGCTCCTCGACCAGGGCGGCGAAGCGGTGGAAGCGCTGGCCGGCCAGCTTGCCCGCCTCGGGCCAAGCCGGATCGCTCATGAGAGCGCGAATGGCGGCCGCCAGCATGGCCCCCGGCAGCAGCTCCACCGCCGCCGTGTAGGAGTCGTGCTCGGCAGGATCGAGGAAAAAGGGCTGCGCCCCGGCGGCTGTCACCACGCCCGAGAGGGCATTGACGGCGGCCTCGGGCGTCTGCGGGGATGGCGTGAGACACCATACCGCCTCCCGAAACGCGCCGGCATCCGGCTCCGAGCCGGTATGGTCGAGAATGGGCCGTCCGCCGATGAAATGCACGCCCGGCGGCAGCGCTCGTGCTGCTTCTTGCGCAGATCGCTTCCAGAGCGTTGTCTCCGTGACGACTGCGCCGGGGCTCAAGGCCGGCGCGATGGCACGGAAGGCTTCGTCGAGATCCTGCTCGGTTACCACCACGATCGACGCCTGCCGTACCGCCTCAGCCGCGCCGCGGGCCTGCTCGTCGATCGCTCCGAGCCGCCTGGCGGCTTCCAGGCGCCGCGGCTCCGCGTCGAAGCCGCGGATCGCCCCGAACAGCTTGGATGAGCGCAGCGCCAGGCCGAGCGAAGCGCCAGTGAAGTCCAACCCCACGAGAGCCAGCTTGGCCACCGGCCGATGGTAGCTTAGAAACGTGAGCGTGCGGCTGCGCATTGCGCCTTCGCCGACCGGCGACCCTCACGTTGGCACCGCGTACCAGTCGCTCTTCGATCTGGCTTTCGCCCGCCAGCAGGGCGGCAAGTTCATCCTGCGTATCGAGGACACCGACCAGGCGCGCTCGTCGGCGGAGTCGGAGCAGATGATCTTCCACTCGCTGCGCTGGCTGGGCTTGAGCTGGGACGAGGGCCCGGACGTCGGCGGGCCATTCGGCCCGTACCGCCAGTCCGAGCGGCTGAGCCTGTACAAACAGTACGCCGAGCAGCTGGTCGAGCAGGGCGACGCATACTACTGCACCTGCAGCCCCGAGCGCCTGGCCGCGCTGCGCCAGCGGCAGATCGCCGCCAAGCAGCCGCCCGGTTACGACCGGCACTGCCGCGGCCTCGGCCTGCGGCCTGGCCCGGGGGACGAGCACGTCGTCCGCATGAAGATGCCGCTCGAGGGCGAAAGCGTCTTCGAGGACCTCGTGCGAGGCGAGCTGCGCCGGCCTTACAAGGACAGCGACGACCAGGTGATCATCAAGTCGGACGGGTTCCCGACCTATCACCTGGCGGTCGTCGTTGACGACCACCTGATGGAGATCAGCCACGTGGTGCGCGGGGAGGAATGGATATCGAGCACGCCCAAGCACCTGGTGCTCTACCGGGCCTTCGGCTGGGAGCCGCCGCGGTTCGCGCACATGCCGCTGCTGCGCAACTCGGACAAGAGCAAGGTCAGCAAGCGCAAGAACCCGACCTCGCTGCTCTGGTACGAGCGGCAGGGCTACCTGCCTGAGGCCATGCTCAATTTCCTGGCCCTGCTGGGCTGGTCGATGCCGGACGGCCGAGAGCTGTTCTCGTTCGACGACGTCGTGGCCAACTTCAGCTTCGACCGCGTCGTCACCTCCGGGCCGGTGTTCTCGCTCGACAAGCTGCAGTCCATCAACGGCCAGTACCTGAGGGCGATGAGCCGCGACGAGCTGCTCCAGCGGCTCTTCGAACGCGACTACGTGCGGGCGCAGCTGCCCCTCGTGCAGGAGCGCATGCGCACGCTGAACGAGTTCCACACGGCGACGGCCTTTTTCTACGCCGACGAGCTGGCGTACGACCCGGCGCTGCTGGTTCCCAAGAAGGCTTCGCCGAAGGACGCCCGTGAGTACCTGACGGCAGCCCGACAGCGGGTCGAGGAGTTCCGGCCGTGGCAGGCGGCGCCGCTGGAAGAGACGCTGCGCGGGCTGGTGGCGGAGCGCGAATGGAAGACGGGCGACGTCTTCATGGCCGTCCGGGTGGCGCTTACCGGCAGCACGCAGTCGCCGCCGTTGACGCAGACCATGGAAGTGCTGGGTCGCGAGAAGACACTGCAGCGGCTGGATCGGGCGGCGGCGCTGCTGAACTCGACGCGCTAATAGCGCCGCGTCGGCCTGCGGCGGACGATGATCTCGGGTGGGCCGCACCAATCGTCGAGATTCCGTTGACGCCCGTCAGACGGTGCCTATTCCCAGACTAGCTCCTCATCGCCGATTCGGACGATATCGCCGGAGCGGACACCGGCCTTCTCCAGCGCCCGAGTGACGCCGAGGCGCTGGAGCTGCGTTTGGAGGTAGTCCACAGCCTGCGGCCGGCTCAGATCGGTCATCGCCATGAGGCGCTCGACTTTGCGCCCGCGGACGGTGAAGCCGTCGTCCTCTTCGACGATCTCGAGATCCTCGTCTGGAGGCAGGGCAAAAACCTTGTACTCGCCGGCAGGCGGCGCGAACGTGGGCGTCGGCGGCAGCTCGGGCAGGCGGCCGGCGATCGTGTCCAGCAGCCGATCGATGCCCTCGTGCCTCACGGCTGAGATGGGCAGCGGTTCGATGCCCATGACGTGGAACTCCGATTGCAGCAGCGGCCACAGCTCCTGCGCCTCGGGCAGATCCTGCTTGGTGACGGCCACAATCTCAGGCACCGTCGCCAGCCGCTCGGCGTAGAGCGAAAGCTCGGAGCGGATCTGGCGGTAGGCCTGGAGCGGGTCGCCGGCCTGGCTCGATCCGTCCACGAGATGGACCAGCAGGCGGGTGCGCTCGATGTGGCGCAGGAACTCGTGCCCCAGACCTGCGCCCGCGTGGGCGCCTTCGATCAGGCCGGGGATGTCGGCCACGACGAAATCGATGTCGTCGCGCTGAACCACGCCGAGCTGGGGCTCGAGCGTGGTGAAGGGGTAGTCGGCGATCTTGGGCCTGGCGCGGGAGATGACCGAAAGCAGCGTCGATTTGCCGGCGTTGGGCAGGCCGACGAGTCCGACGTCTGCGATGAGCTTGAGCTCCAGCCGGATCCAGCGCTCCTCGCCGGGTTCACCCTTCTGGGCGAACTGCGGCGCCTGCTTGGTGGCGGTGGCGAAGTGAACGTTGCCCAGGCCGCCCTTGCCGCCGCGGGCAACCATCACCCGATCGCCCGGGTTCACCAGGTCGGCCAGGATCGCATCGTTGTCGGCGTCGCGGACCAGCGTGCCTGGCGGGACCTTCAGGACCAGGTCGTCCCCGGCCTTGCCCTGCATGCGCTGCCGCCCCCCTCGCCCGCCTGATTCGGCCTTGAAATGCTTCTTGTGGGCGAACATGCCGAGGGTGTTGTAATGGCGGTCGGCCTCGAGGTACACCGAGCCGCCGCGCCCACCGTCCCCGCCGTCCGGCCCGCCGTGGGGAACGTACATCTCGCGGCGCATATGCGGCGAGCCGTCGCCGCCGCTGCCGGCCTTGACGAAGATCTTGACCCGATCAAACATGGGCGTGCGTGTAGCTGCCGACTTCCAGGCCCGCATCGCGGAAGCGCGCGGCCATGTTGCGGATGCCGATGGGCGCAAATTCCAAGCCTTCCATGCTTGCGAAGAGCTGCTCGGGGTCGAGGTTCAGATTGCGCAATTGGACGAGCTGCGTGCCGGTCGAGGTCAGCATCTCGACCAGCGCGCCGACCTCATCGGCGTCGTCGGTGATGCCCGGGAAGGTCAGCAGGTTGATTGACGTGAACAGGCCGTTTGACGACGCCAGCCGGAGACACTCGCGGACGTGCTGCAGCGAGTACCGCACGGGGCGGTAGTAGCGGCGAAAGACTTCTTCCCGGGCGGAGAAGACGCTGACCCGGATGCTGTCGAGGCCGGCGTCGATCAGCCGCCGCAGCATGCCCGGCAGGCTGCCATTGGTATTCATATTGATCACGCCCTTGCCGGTGCGCTGCCGGATGCGGCGGACGATCTCGACGTTGCGCTTGTTGAGCAGGGGTTCGCCCTCGCAGCCCTGGCCGAGGCTGATCATGGCCCGCAGTGCGCTCTCGAGATGCCGGACGGCAATCTCGACAGACTCCTCGATGTCGGGCAGGAAACTCAACCGCTCGTGCGGCTGAATGTCCGGATCAGGCTGGTCTGAGATGCAGCCCACGCAGGCCGCGTTGCAGGTCGGCGAGCTGGGCAGGGCGGCCTCGCCCTCGCCGTAGAACAGGTGCTGCGCGCTGCGGCACTCGTACGTCAGCGCGCAGTGGGCGATGTGCTTCAGCAGCGGCGAGCTCTCGCCGGCCACGCGCGCGCGGATCAGTCGGCGCAGCCTGCGGTAGCCGGGGTCGTGCCGCTGCCAGGGGCGCGGGTCGTCGGTGGGCATGGCGGCCACATGTGGCTCGTGGTTGAGGAACGCCACCGCGGTGTAGCCAAAGAGGGGAAGGTGCGCCCCGCCGCTATCGGGCGCATATGCCGGGAGGAGCGTCCGCGTGTAGCCGATGGGCAGGAGTGCTGCCGCGGGCGCGCCGGGCAGCGGTCCTTCGGCCGAGACGCCGCCGCGCTCCGGAAGCATGGACAGCACCGCGCCCCGAGGCAGCGGGATCAGCTCCTCGGCCGTGAGCGAGATCAGCTGCCGGCCGTGCAGGGCCATCGGGGCCTTGCCGCGTGCTTCCCGAAGCCGGCCCGCCGGCGTGACGTAGGCGGCTGCAAGCACGGCTGGAGTATATCCCCGAAGTAGCAGGCAGCCGTGCTCCGCGAAATCAGGCGCTTGGCTGCCTACAATCGGAGCAGACCCTTGATCCTGCCCGACACAGCCCGCATCCAAAACAACCACCTGCACGTCGGCGGCTGCGACGCAATCGATCTGGCCCGGCAGTTCGGAACGCCGCTCTATGTCTTCGACGAGGCGACCATTCGCAACCGGGCGCGGGCGTACACGCAGGCGTTCATCACGCGTTACCCGAGCGTGCTGCTGTGCTACGCGGCCAAGGCCTTCCTGAACCCATGGCTGGCGCGGCTCCTGGCCGAAGAGGGCTTCGGCTTGGACGTGGTCTCGGGCGGCGAAATGGCCATCGCGCAGCGCGCCGCGTTTCCGATGGCCAGGGTGCACCTTCACGGCAACAACAAGCTGCCGGACGAGCTGGGGATGGCCCTGGACCTGGACGTGGGCCGGATCGTGATCGACAACTTCACCGAGATCCCGCTCCTGGACGCGCTGGCGCGAGGCCGTCGCAAAGTGGCTGACGTCATGCTCAGGATCGCTCCCGGCGTGGAAGCCCATACCCACCACTACCTCAGCACGGGCGGGGCATACACCAAATTCGGGATCCCGGTGATGACCGACCAGGCCGCGCAGGCGGTGGGGCAGATCGTGGCCTGCAAGCACTTGAAGCTGGTCGGCTTCCACGCCCACATCGGATCGCAGATCTTCGACCTGCTGCCGTTCGAGGAGAACGTGGAGAAGCTCATGGATTTCGGATTGCAGATGCGCGAGCGGTACGACTTCGACCTCCTGGAGATCAGCCCAGGCGGCGGGCTGGGCATCCGGTACCAAGACGGCGACGATCCGCCGTCCATCGAGGACCTCGCCGGCACGATCACCGGCGTCCTGCGCCGCCTGGCGGCCAAGTACAAGGCCGGCCTGCCGCGGCTGGTGCTGGAGCCGGGCCGCTCGATGGTCGGCCAGGCCGGCCTGACGCTGTACACGGCTGGGGCTATGAAAGACACGCCTAAGCGCAAGTACGTATGTGTAGACGGCGGCATGGGCGACAACATCCGGCCGGCGCTCTATCAGGCCGAGTATCAGGCCGTGGTGGCCAACAAGGCGGAGGCGCCGTGCACCGAGACGGTCACCCTGGCGGGCAAGTACTGCGAATCCGGTGACATTGTCATCGACCGAGTCCAGCTGCCGGCAGTCGAGCCGGGCGATATCATCGCGGTGCCCGGTACGGGCGCCTACTGCATCCCTATGGCCAGCAACTACAACGCCTCGCCACGCCCGGCGATTGTGGCCGTGAACGATGGACGCGCTACGCTGGTACGGCGCCGTGAAACATACGATGATCTGCTCGCCTGCGAGGTCGGCTGATGGCGGCTGATGAGCGCCGGGAAGGCCCCAAGCGCCGCATCCTCGTCGCCGACGACGATGCCGCCATCCGGCAGCTGATCAAGACCTTTCTGGAAAGCGAGGGCTACGAGGTCCAGGAGGCCAGCAACGGCGGCCAGATCCTCGAGCGGCTGGCCGCGAATAAGCCGCCCGAGCTGGTGCTCATGGACGTGCGCATGCCCGAAGGCACGGGCATCGAGATCCTGGAGAAGATCAAGGCCCAGCACCCCGGTGTGGGCGCCATCCTGATGACCGCGTACGGCACCGCCAACACGGCCATCCAGGCCATTCAAATGGGCGCGTTCGACTACGTCACCAAGCCCTTCGAGCTCGAGGACGTCCTGCTCACCATCCACCACTACTTCGAGTACCAGGACCTCACCGCCGAGGTCGAAGCGCTGCGCAGCGAGCTCACCATCTCGGCCGACCCGATGGAGAAGATCGTCGGCAACAGCCCCAAGATGCAGGACATATACAAGACCATCGGCCGCGTGGCGCGCTCCGACGCCACCGTCCTGATCTGGGGCGAGACGGGCACCGGCAAGGAGCTGGTGGCCAATGCCATGCATTACAACTCAGCGCGCCGCAACGGCCCGTTCATCAAGGTCAACTGCGCGGCGCTGCCGGAGACGCTGCTGGAAAGCGAGCTGTTCGGGCACGAAAAGGGCGCATTTACCGGCGCCCTGATCCAGCGCAAGGGCCGCTTCGAGCTGGCCAACCACGGCTCCATCTTCCTGGACGAGATCGGCGAGATGACGATGAACACGCAGCGCAAGCTGCTGCGCGTGCTCCAGGAGAGGGAGTTCGAGCGCGTGGGTAGCTCGACGCCGCTGAAAGTGGATGTGCGGATCATCGCCGCCACCAACCGCGACCTGGCGAAGGACGTGCAGGAGGGCCGCTTCCGCGAGGACCTGTTCTACCGGCTCAACGTCATCGCCCTGCACATGCCGTCGCTGCGTGAGAAGAAAGAGGACATCCCTGAGCTGGTGGCCTACTTCTGCAACAAGCACCGCTTCACCAAAGACGCCGAGCCGGCCCGGGTGTCCGATGAATCCATGGAGCTGCTGATGCAGCACGACTGGCCGGGCAATGTGCGCGAGCTGGAGAACGTCATCGAGCGGGCGGTGGTCACTTCCCAGGGCGGCGTCATCACGCCCGAGCACCTGATCTTCACGCCCGCCGGTGAAAAGCGCATCATCGACGTGGTCCAGCGGGTGAACGATCGCGTGCCGTTTGCTCAGATCGTGGCCGAGGTGGAACGGCACGCCGTGATGCAAGCGCTGGACCTCGAGCATGACGACCACCGTAAGGCGGCCGAGATGCTGGATATGCCAATCAAGGATTTCGAAGAGAAGCTGGTCGAGCTTGGCATCAAACGCTGAATGCCCTCACGGCCCTATACTTCGACTATCTATGAGAGTGCGCGTGGATCCTGCTCAGTGCGACGGTTACGGCAAGTGCAACAAGGTGCTGCCGGATCTCTTCAAGCTGGATGAGTTCGGCTATGCCCAGCTGGATGATTTCGTTGATGTGGCGCCCGAGCTGGAAGCGAAAGTGCGGGAAGCGGCAGGTGTTTGTCCGACCGCGGCCGTGATCATCGAGGAGTAAGGAACAATGGCTGAAGGCCCGTTCGAGCGGCATCTGTTCGTTTGCACGTCTGGCGAGTACTGTCCGAACACGGATGGTGATTCCAAATCCATCCACGCAGCGTTTAAAGCTGCCGTGGCCGAAGCTGGTTTGCGCGGGCGCGTCCGCGTCAACAACAGCGGTTGTCTCGATCAATGCGGACACGGGCCAAACGCCGTCGTTTATCCCGAGAACGTGTGGTATTCACATCTGACGCTCGAAGATGTGCCGGTGATTGTTGAAGAGCATTTGAAAAACGGCCGGCCTGTTGAACGGTTGATGTATCACCCGCCGAGAAAAGGCGCTAACAAGCTGCTGCGTGACGACAATCACAAGCGCCGCGCAGGACAAGTTGATGCTTGCCGCGCCGATAGGCCCATTGTTCCTTACGACGATCCGACATCAGGTGAGCCGGTAGAGGCCATTAAATAAACATCCTATACTGGCTCAACTATGAAGATTGTTGAGCAGTTGGAAGACTTTCCGAAAAGAGTGGCTTTGCGAGGCCTGCAGCTGGAGGCTTATCAGCTGCTCCAGAATCGTGATCCAAAGAAGTCCGTACTGAAGGTTTCCCCGGATGGCCAGAACGTAGCTGCCGTCAAACGCGCCTTCGCGGCCGCCGCCAAAGTGCTTGGCGGCTCTGTGGAAACACGCAATGCTGACGACGGCACGATCCTGGTGAAGTATTCGTCGACGCCGCGCACGCGCGGTAGGCGAGGGACGGGCCCTCAGCGCGCAAAACCGCAGCATTCCGCCGCGGCCATCGAGAATGAAATGAACCGCCTGCTTTCGCAAAAGGGAGGCGGTTCCCTGTCGAGCCTTTCGGCAGAGGAAAGGCGAAAGCTCGAGATTTCGGCTAAACGGAACCTATCGCGTAGGGCGTAACCGCCGCTCCAAGAGGGCTCTGGCCGCCACCGACGTCTCATAAATGGCCGTGTAGCGCGGCAGGTTAGCGGACGCTTTCTCCAGCTGCCGGAGCAGGTTGCCCGTCTTAGCGATGTGATTGGCAACGTCGCCCTCGTCGGCGTCGTACTCATCGCACAGGCTGCCGAAAGGCACGCCATCGCACCACTGCCGAATCAGATTCGGATACAGCGGGCGGACAAGCTCCGTCTCCACATCCCCGAACGCCTCCTCCAGCGACTGGATCTCCTCGCCGAGCGCCAGCACGGTCCCGCGCAGTGACCGCAGCCGGCCGGCCAGATCATGCCGGAAGCGCATCCGGCGGTCGTGGACGCCGCGCGCCCGGTCGGCGCTGGCGTACCAGCTGACGACCTCGGCGAACTCGTCCGCATCGAGCCGGTCCAGCTCGCCGCGGTCGATGAGCTCCGCCAACTGCAACGCCGACTCGTCGAAGATGCCGCCCAGCAGGCGAGCCTTGTCCTCGCTCCGCTCCGGGCCGATGTAGCCCATGGCCTCGAGCGTGTCCTCGATGACGGCCAGCTCACGGCCCTGGCGAGCCTGAAGCTGGCGCTCGAGCTGGCCGAGCCGGTGCTGGATGTGGTCCAGCTCGCGCTCGAGCTGGGCCAGCCGGTGGGCATCCTTGCGGTGCTCCTCGAGCCGGGTGCAGGGCGCGCACGGCGATTTGTTGAGCTCGGCGTCCAGTCTCAGCGCCTCACCCTCCAGGTAGCGGCTGCGATCGCGGGCCGAGCGCAGGCGGTGCCCCACGGCGGGATCCCACTGGCGGCGGCCGAGCTTGCGGTTGCGTTTGGCCAGCTCCTTCTGTTCGTGGGCGATGCGCGCCCGGTCGAGCAGCATGGCCTCGTACTGGCGCAACGGAGCGCCGCGATAGCCGAAGTAGCAGCTGGGCGTGCTGGCCGGGAACTTGGCCCTGACGGCGGCGATCTCCGAGCGCACCACGTCCAGCCGCCGGCGCAGACGCTCGCCCTGGCCCGAAAGCTGGTGCATGAGGAAGCTGCGCCGGACGATCTCCTCGGCCGAGTTCGGGCCATAGGCGTCGATGAGGTTGAGGTAGGAGTTGTAGGTCACGGCGAAGGCGGAGTCGACCGGCTCGGCCGGCGCGGTGATCAGCTGGCCGACGCCTTCAAAGGGCATCCAGGGATCCGACACCAGGACCACGTGGCCCAGCACATCTAGGCCGCGGCGCCCGGCCCGGCCGGCCATCTGGTGGAACTCGCGCGCGGTGAGCTGGCGATGGGTCTCGCCGTCGAACTTGGTGATGCGCGAGAGGACTACCGTCCGCGCGGGCATATTCACGCCGAGGGCGAACGTCTCGGTGGCGAACAGTACCCGGATGAGGCCCCGGCCGAACAGGTCCTCCACCAGCTCCTTGAGCTCCGGCAGCACCCCGGCGTGATGGAAGCCCACGCCGGCCTCCAGGCAGCCGGTCAGCCGCGCCGTCTGGGATAGGCCCTGCATGTCCGAGGGCAAGCGCCGCAGGGCCTCGTTCACGGTCTCCCGGATGCGCGCCTTCACCAGGGGCGGGATGTCGGGCAGGGCGCCGGCCACGTCGATGGCGGCCCGCTCCGTGTCCTTGCGCGAGAACAGGAAGTAGAGGGCCGGCGTCATGTCCTTGTCGAGCAGCGCCTCCACGACCTCGATGGCGCCGGTGACCGGGCCGCGCCGCCGCCGGCGTTCCCAGCCCTCGTCCTCCGCGCTCACCTCGCGGTAGCTGTCGTACATCTCCAGCTCCATGAGCTTGCGGTTCGGACGCCCATCGGGCCGCAGCGCCGGATGGAGCTCGCCCAGCGTGTAGTAGTGGTAGCGCAGCGGGACGGGCCTGGTCTTGTCGACGATCACGGTGACTTCGCCGAAGACGTCGCGGATCCAGCTGGCCAGCTCGTCGATGTTGGTCATGGTGGCCGAGAGACACACCACCTGCATGTCCTTGGGGCAGAGGATGACCGTCTCTTCCCAGACGCGCCCGCGATCGCGGTCGGCGAGATAGTGGAACTCGTCGAAGATCAGGCATGAGACGCTGGCGACGCGGCTGAGATCCCGCACGACCAGCATGTTGTGGAAGATCTCGGTGGTCATGACCAGGATCGGCGCGTTCTCGTTCTCGGTCACGTCGCCGGTCATGATCCCTACGCGCTCGGGGCCGAACAGCTTGCCGAAATCACGGAATTTCTGGTTCGAGAGCGCCTTGATGGGCGAGGTGTAGAGGACGGATTTGCCCTGCCGGACAGCTCGGGCGATGGCAGCCTCGGCGACCACCGTCTTGCCTGCCCCAGTGGGCGCCGAGAGCAGCACAGACTGGCCCGCTTCGACGGCGTCGATGGCCTCCGCCTGGAAGGGATCCAGGGCAAACGGATAGGTGAGCTTCGGTTCTCCCTCTTGCTTGTGGAGAGGGACGGGGAGAGGGTTGATACCCGAAGCTTAGCGGGCCAAGGCCCCTCGATATACTGCGGGCGGATGAGCGTGGCGGAGCTGACGCAGCCCGTGGTCACGGCCCCGGCAGAGGAGGACGAAGCCGCCGGGAAGACGATGACCATCATGGAGCACCTGCAGGAGCTCCGGTTCCGGCTGGCGGTCTCCGCGGGCGCCATCGTGGTGGCCATGATCCCCGGCTGGTTCATTGCGCCGTGGGTCATCTCGCTGCTGCGCGAGCCGGTGAAAGAGCTTGGCCCGCTGCACTATCTGAACGTCGGCGGCGCGTTCATCCTGCAGCTCAAGATCGCCGCGGTGCTGGGCGTGATCTTTTCTTTGCCGGTCTCGCTTTACCAGGCGTGGGCTTTCATCTCGCCGGGTTTAACGAAGCGAGAACGCCGTCACAGCCTGCCTTTCGTCCTTCTGGGTCTTGTTCTTTTCGTTGCCGGTTGCTACACCGCTTACCGCATAACGCCGATCGCCATCAGCTTTTTGCTGGGCTTCACCAATGAAGACCTTGCGCCGCTGCTTGTGGCCGATCAGTACATCAGCTTCGTCGCCATCATCCTGCTGGTCTTTGGTGTGGCTTTCGAGCTGCCCTTGGTGCTGGTCTTCCTGTGTCAGTTGGGCATCATCAGCTCGGGCTGGCTGATCCAGAAGCTGCGCTATTCGATCTTCATCATCTTCATCGTTTCAACCATCGTTACCCCCGGAGCAGATTTCATCACGCCGTTGATCATGGGCACAATCATGAGCGGCCTGTACCTGCTGGCCATTGTGCTGGCAAAGCTCATCGGCAAGTAAAGCTCAGGAGAGCCGTCCATGGCTGCCGCCGGCATTGTGTTTGGATGCATCGTTCCTCACCCGCCGGTGCTGCTGCCGGAGGTCGGGCAAGACATGGCCCGCGAGGTCGAGCCGACGGTGGAGGCGCTGCAGGAGCTGGGCCGCACGATCGCCAGCTACGAGCCCGACGCGCTGGTCCTCATCAGCCCCCACGGGCCGCTGCTGCGGGACAGCATGGCCATTGGCTTGGCGCCTGAGGCCCAGGGCGACTTCAGCCTGTTCCAGGCGCCGGAAGTCACGCTGAGCGCGCGCTGCGACGTCGCGCTCGCCACAGCTATCCAGGAGTCATGCAGGCGCGTCGCCATTCCGGTCACGCCGGTGGACCGGCTGACCAAGCCCTCCGCCGAGGGGCAGGTGTACTGGCTCGACCACGGCGCGGCCGTGCCGCTGCACTTCCTGCTGCCCCTGGTGGGTGACGTGCCCGTCGTCTTGCTCGGCTACTCCTGGCAGCCGCGGGCGACCCACGAGGCCTTCGGGCAGCGCATCCGCCACGCCTGCGAGCAGAGCGGCCGGCGCGTAGCGTACGTGGCCAGCGGCGACCTGTCGCACCGGCTTATCCCCAGCGCCCCGGCCGGGTACGACCCGCAGGGCAAGGTGTTCGACGAAGAGGTGGTCGCGGGCGTGGCCGCCGGCGATTGGGAGCGCATACGGAGCCTGCCGGCGGAGCTGGTGGAGCGCGCCGGAGTGTGCGGCTACAACTCCATCCTGACGCTGGCCGGCGCGATGGGCGACGCGGTCGAGACGCGTGTGCTGTGCTACCAGGGGCCGTTCGGAGTTGGCTACTTGACGGCGGAGGTGGAGCCGAAGCCGGCGGCGTCTGCTCAGCCCGCCCAGCACAGCGCCGTGGCCAGCTCGGCCGGGCCGGCGGCGGTCGATCCGCGGCAGTGCTTCAGCTTCGATGCGCCCAGCTTCTCCGAGCAGGTGCTCAGGCTGGCGCGTACCAGCCTCGAGAGCTACGTGCGTTTCGGCACGCCGCTCGAGCTGCCGGCCGAGGTTCCCGAGACCTTCCGCCGTCGGCAGGCGTGCTTCGTCAGCTTGCACGCTAATGGCCGGCTCCGCGGCTGTGTGGGGACGATCGAACCCAGCCGGGAGGGCCTGGCCCAGGAGATCGTCGAGAACGCCATTGGCGCGGGCATGCGCGACTATCGCTTCCTGCCCGTACAGGCCGCCGAGCTGGACGGCCTGGCCTACTCCGTGGACGTCCTCAGCCCGCTGCAGGATGCCCCTAACCTGTCGGCTATGGATCCGGCGAGGTATGGCATGGTCGTACGGCAGGGATCGCGGGTGGGCGTGCTGCTGCCCGGCATTCCGGAGATCGTGGACGCTCAGCAGCAGTTCGAAGTGTGCTGCCAGAAGGCTGGCATCCGCTCGCCCGATCGGGTCGAGCTGTTCCGGTTCACCGTGGAGCGCTACGCCGAGCCCGCCGCGAAACACTAAGGCAGCGTCGTAAGGAACCCCGCCAAATCGGGCGGGAGCGGCGAGTCCAGCTCGATCCATTCGCCCGTCGTAGGCTGGGCGAACCCCAGCCGGGTGGCGTGCAGGAACTGCCGCGGCGGGGTGGGCGCCCGCCGGCGGCCGTAGAGCTGATCGCCGGCTACCGGATGCCCGGTGAACGCCAGGTGCACGCGGATCTGGTGCGTGCGGCCAGTTACCGGGCGCACGCGCACCAGCGAGAAGTCGCGGAAGCGCCGCTCGACGCGATAGTGGCTGGTGGCCTCGCGGCCGCCGCGGACTACCGCCATGTGCTGCCGCTGGGTGGGATGACGCCCGACCGGCGCTTCGATGCGGCCCTCCGGCGGCTCGAGCTGGCCTTCCACGAGCGCCAGGTATTCCTTGTGAATACGCCGGTCCTTGATCTGCGCCGCCAGCTTGAGCATGGCCGGCTCCGTCTTGGCCACCATCAGCAGCCCGGAGGTGTCCTTGTCCAGCCGGTGGACGATGCCCGGCCGGAGGTTGCCGTCGAACCCCTTGAACCTGCGCCAGCGGGCCAGGAGCGCGTTCACCAGCGTGCCGCTGGGATGGCCGGGGGCGGGATGGACCACCAGGCCAGCCGGCTTGTCGATGACCAGCAGGTCGTCGTCTTCGTAAACGACCTCGAGCGGGATGGCCTCGGGCTGAACCTCCACGGGCCGCTCATCGGGCAGGCGCAGCTCGATCTGCTCGGCGCCCTCCAGGCGCAGGCCGGGCTTCGCCGCCCGGCCCGCGACGCTGACCTGTCCGTCGTCGATTAGCCGCTGCAGACTGCTGCGGGACAGGTCCGGCAAAACGCGGGCCAGCCATGCATCCAGGCGCTGGCCCGCGGCTTCGGGCGGGACGGTGAGCAGGCGGGAGTCCGTACGCAGATTGTGGCTCAGGCCGACCGCGAAGACCCGATCTGGCTGTACGACTTTCGGAACAGGCGCTGCATGCCGGTCCACCAGTTCCCGTCCTCGTAGCGTTCGGCGCGCATGTACCAGTACTCCACGCCCCACAGCAGGATGGTGTTGAAGCCGTCGGCGTGCAGCCGGTCAACGGTTCTGGCCGTCAGCCCCGGCGCGGCGTAGTGGGCCGGGGCTGAGTCGGTATGGGCCAGCCGCGCCGGCAGCCAGGGCTCGGCCTGGGCCTCGCTGATCCAGGTCTGCTTGCCGGCGGTCTGGGCGAGCCTCTGCAGCTCGCGGACCCGCGACTCCCACACCCACACCGGCCACTTGAGCGAGATCTGGATCCAGCTGTTGGCAATGGGGCGGACGGGGTAGACGTCCAGGCCGAGCACGTCGCCCAGGCTTACCAGGCTGCGGGCGCGATCCCGCAGCTGTCCGTGCCAGGGCGGCAAGAGCTCGAGCGGGCTGGTGTCCACGAACATGCTGACCACGATCGGCCGGCCGGCGTCGAGCGACCGAACCAGGCTGATCTCGTCCGCCAGGAAGGCGGGATCGATGTACCAGTTGCGCGGCCCGGAGGGGTCGAGCGGCTCGTTCTCCACCTGCCAGTACGTGATGTTGGCCCGCCCGCGGGTGTGGCGCACGACCTCCGAAATGAAGCGAAGCGTCGCTTCGCGGACGCGCGGATCCTGGGCCGCGTCGCCGCCGTCGGGCGTCTTCACCTCCGTGCGCAGCCAGGCCGGCAGGAAGAACTCGGGCCAGCGCGGAGCCTTCATGCCGACGGTCAGGAGGACGGAGCTCTCCTGCGGCATGTTGTCCAGCATCCAGTCGAGATCGGAGAAGTCGTACTGACCGGGAGCGGTCTCGATGGTGTCCCAGTAGGCGCCGAGCCGCACCAGGTTAGGCGTGAGGTCCATGGCAGCCTCGAACGCCTGCCGCCAGGAAACATCGAGATAGCCGGCCTGCCGCTCGCTGAAGGTAAAGCCGACCTTGACGGGCTCCGGGGTCGCTTGGCGGGTTCCGCGCGGCTGGGCCGCGAATCCGCCGAGAAATATGCCTGCCAGGAACACCACTGTTAGCGTGACGTACCCGAGCCGACCCATACCACTAAGCTCAACGTCGCGAGGCTTGCTTGGGGCAACTTGATCCCCCGGAATGGGGAGCGGTGCGCGGTCTACTCAGCCATAACCATGGCCCTGGCGCCCTCGCCGGCCTCGTTCCGGCCACGGCCAAGGAACAGCGAAGGCACGACCGCGGCGGCGCACAGCACCGTCAGGAACACGAAGGCGTCGTCGAAGGCCATCACCGACGCACGCTGCAGCACCTGGCCGTTGAGCGCCGCCAGGAGGAAGCCTTTGGCCTGGGCCGCCGTCCAGCCGTGTTGCGCCGCCAATGCGTTGACGGCCGCCATGACGCGCTCCACCGCCGGCGAGCCGGACGTGACGCGCTCTGCCAGCAGCGCGTGATGGAACGTCTGCCGGCCGGTCAGGACGGTGGACACGACGGCAACGCCGAAGCTGGCGAACAACTGCCGCACGGCGCTGGTGAGCGACGACCCACGGTTGATCCTGGCCAGCGGCACGCGGTTCATCATGGCCGTGTTGAGCGGCATGAAGGTGAAGCCCATGCTCACGCCCCGCAGCACCAGTGCCAGCAGCAGCGTGCCATTGGTGGTGCTCACGTCCAGCCCGGTCAGCATCCAGGTCGAGATGGCCAGCAGGCCCAGGCCCGCGACGAGCAGAGGCCGGGCGCCGATGCGGTCGAACAGCCGGCCACCGATAGGCATCGACACGGCGGCGGCCAGGCCCTGAGGCAGCAGCAGCAGCCCGGTCTCCATCGGACCGAGCCCGCGCAGGTTCTGCAAGAACAGCGGCAGCAGGAACGTGGCCCCGAATAGCGCCGTCGTGAGCACGAATGTCACCACCATGCCGGTCGTGAAGATGCCGTCTTCGAAGAGCCGCAGATCCAAGAGCGGCTCTTCGACCTGGAGCTCGACGGCGATCCAGGCCACGAAGGAAACGGCCGAAACCGCTAGCAGGCCAACGATGTAGGGCGCCGTCCAGCCATCCTGGGGCGCATTCGACAGCGCCACCAGAGCGCAGCTGAAGGCCACCGCCGCCGTCAGGAACCCGGCCAGGTCGAACCTGAGGCCGGGCCGCGTGGGAAATTCCTGGAGCATGGTCAGCGCCATGAACACTCCCAGCGCCCCAATCGGCACGTTGATCAGGAAGATCGTCCGCCAGTCGACGAACTCCACCAGCCAGCCGCCGAGCGTCGGGCCGATGGCCGGCGCCACCAGGATCGGGATGCCCAGCAGGCCCATGGTGAAGCCGCGCTCCTCGACCGGGACGACGCGATAGATCATGGCCATCGCCAGGGGCTGAAGCATCCCACCCCCCAGTCCCTGCAGGACACGAAACACGACCAGGCTCTCCGTGTTCCAGGCCAGGCCGCACAGCATCGAGCCGATAGTGAACGCGGCCAGGCTGAAGATCCACATCCGCCTGCCGCCAAAGGTGTCCTGCAAGTGCCCGGTGGCCGGGATCACGATGGCCAGCGCCAGCGCATAGCCGGTAACCACCAGCTGGATGCTGTTCACACTGGCGTTGAAGACGCTGATGATGTGCGGCAGGGCCACGTTGACCACCGTCTGGTCGAGCACGCTCATGAACATCCCGACGATGGTCACCGCCAGGACCGTCCATTTATACGAAAGGTTCATCTCACCCGGATGGTGACCTCGGCCGAGGTGCCGGGAAACAGCAGGTTGCCGGCGTAGTCGACGGCGATCTTGACGGGCACACGCTGCGTCACCTTGGTGTAGTTGCCACTGGCGTTGTTCTGGGGCAGCAGCGAGAAGGTCGCGGCGCTGGCGGGCGTGATGGCCATGACGCTGCCCTTCAGAGTCTTGCCCAGGGTGTCGACGTGGACGTCGACCGGCTGGCCGACGTCTACCCGGCCGATCTGGCTTTCATCGACGTTGGCCGTGACCCACAGCTTGCCGAGATCGACAATCGAGATGACCGGCTGGCCGGCGGCCACTATGTCGCCCACGGCCGCCGGCTTGGCCACCACCACCCCGCTTGCCGGCGCGGTCAGCTCGGTGGCGATCTTGGTGCCCTGAACCGGCCCGCTGCTGCCCTGGGCGAGGCCCAGTGTGCTGGGCATCGACACCTCGATGCTGCCAAGGGACTGGTCCTTCTTGACCACGTCGCCGACCTCGACCCGAAGGCTTATCACGCGGCCGGGATTGGTAGGAGCGATCTGCACCACGTCACCGCTGATCAGCGCGTTGTCGGTCGAGACGAAGTGCTGGCTGTTGTAGTAGAAGCGGTAGCCGAACAGGGCGGCCACAAGGACCACCACCGCGCCGGCCGGGATGAGGACGAGCTGTTTCATGCGGGATTGCTCCTGGTGAGCGCCACTCCGTTGAGCGGCTTGCTGATGAGGGCCACCTGCTGGCCTTCACTGAGACCGGCCAGGATCTCCGTGCTCTGGGTGTCGCTGGCGCCCGTCTGGACCTCAACTGGCTTCTTTTCGCCGCCGGCCACGAGCATGGCGATGTCTTTGCCCTGGTAGCTCTGGACCGCGCCGTTGGGGACCAGCAGGACGCCCTGCCGGCGCAGCGTGTAGATGGTTACGGCCGCGTTCATGCCGGGCCGGACATCGTCGGCAGGCGTGTCGAGCTTGAGCGTGGCCACGTAGGTGACCAGGTTCTGGGCCGTGGTCGCAGCCGGCGAAACGTCGGCCACCTTCGCGGTGAACACCTTGCCCGGGAGCGAGTCGAAAACGGCCTCCGCGTCTTGCCCCGCCTTGACCCGTGACACGGCGGTCTCCGGCAGGCTCGCGTTGAGGACCACATCGCCCAGCCCCAGGACCATGACCACGGTAGGCACGCCGAGGTTGCTCATCACCTCGCCCACGGAGCTGTTGATCTGGAGCACCTTGCCGGCCGCGGGCGCTTTCAGCTGTGCGTTCTGGAGATTGGTCGCGGCGGCGTCCACGACCGCCTGGGCTTGCGCCAGCTGCGCTTCAGCCTGCTGGACGCCGGTCTGCGCGGCAGCCAAATCGGCGCCAGTGTAGGGCCGAGCGGCGAGCTGAACGGCGGCGTCGGCCTGGGCCACGGCATCGCGCGCGGCCTGCACGTCGTGCGGCGAGGGGTTCTGCAGCAGGGCCAGCTGGGCTTTGGCCTGGTCGACAGCGGCCTGGGCCTGCTGCAGATCGGTCGCCGTCGGCGCGGCCGTTTGCAGCCGCAGCTGCTCGTTGGCCTGAACGACGGCAGTCTCGGCCGCGTTGACCGCGGCCTGCCCGCCTTCGCAGGTGACCGGGGCGCCCGTGGGCGCGGTTTGGCCGAACTTTACCCCGGCGCACAACGCATCGCGTGTGATCTGCGCCGCGTAGAGGTTGTTCTTGGCGACGTCGATTTGCCGCTGCAGGACCGCCACCTGCTCCGGCCGCGGACCGTTCTTGAGGGCCTGCAGCTTGGCTTCCGCGGCCTGGACGGCGGCCTGGGCTTGCTGGACCTGTTCCGGGCGCGCGCCCTTCTCGACCTGCTCCAACTTCTGCCGGGCGGCGTCGGCCGCGGCTTTGGCCGAGGCCACGTTCTCGGGTTTGGCGCTGGCCAGCAGCTGCTGCACTTTGGCCCTTGCGCCGGCCACGGCCGCCTCGGCGGCCTGCTTGCCGGCCTGGGCCTGCTGCAGCGCGCTCTGGAGGTCGCCCGGATCGAGCTCGGCCAGAACCTGGCCTTCGGCGACGCGATCGCCGGGGTTCACGTCGATCTTGGCCAGCTTGCCCGGCACCTTGAAGCTCAGCTTGGCCTGGCTGCTGGCCACCGAGGTCGCGCTGGCCGTCACGGCCTGGGTCAGGTTGCCCTTGCGGACCGTAGCCGTCGCCGGCGGCGCCTCGGACGGGGCTCCGCAGCCGGCCAGCGCCAGTGTGGCCGCCAGGGCGGCCGGAAGAAGGAAGGATCTCATGCGCTCACCTCCTGCTTATGCCGTGGAAGTACAGGCGGCTGACGGTGTCGATCAGCTCCTGTTTGGACATCCGCTTCTGCCCCGCCAGGAACGGCGTGGCGAACACCAGGAACAGCAGCGTTGTGGCGGCTACCAGCGGATTGACGCCCGAATCGAGGCTGCCCTCGGCCTGCCCCTGCTGGATCGTCTCCACCAGGAGCGCCCGCAGCTCGCTGCTGGCGGCCAGGCGCTGCTTGAAACCCATGAACACCGGCATCTCGCTGGCCACGATGCGCACCCACGATTCGTTCGCGTAGCGGTGGTCGGCCAGCGCGCGGATGGCCGCCTGCAGCTTCTCTGGCGCGGTCGAGGCGCCCTCCATGCGGGCGCGGCAGCCGGCCACCATCTGGGCGCAGTTCTGGCGCATGAGCGCCAGCAGCAGCTCTTCCTTGCTGCCGAAGTGCAAATAGACCGTGCCTTTGCCGATGCCCACCCGGTCGGCGATGTCGTCGATGCTGGCCTTCTCGAAGCCGTGCTGGGCGAAGATGTCGCGCGCCGCCTGCAGGATCTCCTGCTCGCGTTCCTGCTTGACGCGTGTTTTAAAACTCGACCTTGGTTCTGGTTTGAGACTAAGAGCCATATTCTGACTATAAGTCTCGGACAAGCAGGCCCGGCTTGTCAAGAGGCGTCAGCGGGTACGCTATGCAGCCATGATCCTCAACTGGCACGCCCACGTCTATCCGCCGGAGCACATCCAGGGGCCGCCCTGGTACGGCCGCTCGCCGCTCAACCTGGACAACCTGCTCGACATCCACGACCGCGCCGGCGTGGACATGGTGGTCGTCAGCAACACCATCCATAACGTAAAGACCATGTCCGATGCCGAGGCCCTCAGGGCCATCCAGCGCTGGGACGAGTACGCGGCCGAGATCGAGCATGGCCACCAGGGGCGGCTGGTGTGCTTCGCCAGCACCATCCCCGGCGGCGGCCCGGACTTCCTGCGGGAGCTGGAGCGCGCCGTCCGCGACTACAAGCTGCACGGCGTGCTGATCAACTCCAGCCACCAGGGCCACTATCCGGACGAGGACCCGGCCCGCGGTTTCTGGGAGCTGGTGACGGCGCTGGACGTGCCGGTGTTCGTGCACGCACCGGCGGCCTCATTCGGGGAAGAGGTCATGCAGCTGTACCGCTTGGTGTCCAGCGTGGGCCGCCCGTTCGACGAGTGCCTGGCTCTGGCCCGGCTCATCGTGCGCGGCATCTTCGAGCAGTTCCCCACGCTCAAGCTGGTGGCCGCCCACTGCGGCAGCGGCGTCTGCGAGGTCATCGGGCGCATGGACTACGCCTACGAGCTGCAGGACGAGGCCTTCTTCCTGGGCTCCTACGAGCCGGTGCTGATCAGCAAGAAGCCGAGCGAGTACCTCAGGCGGATGTACGTGGACAGCGTGAGCTACTTCCTGCCGGCGCTGCGCCTCACCGTGGACGCGCTGGGCGTGGACCGCGTGCTGTTCGGGGCCGATGCGCCGCCGCTCTCGCCGCTGCTGCCGCGGGCCATCCAGATCGTGCGCGATCTCGGCCTGCCTGAGGCCGACGAGCAGCGCATCCTGTCGGGCAACGCCCTCCAGCTGCTGAAGCTGAGCCCGATTACTGCTTGAACGTTTCCAGCGTGCTGGGCGCGAAGGCCTCCTCGAGGGCGAAGTCGTTCTCCAGGAGATCCTGCTCGGCCAGGTGGCGCTTGAGCGTCTCCAGGTCGTGACGGTTGTTGTGGAAGCCGTACGACCACAGGTCCGCGCCGCGCAGCGCGCGCTCCTGCTCGAAGTAGCCCACGAGCCAGGCCAGGCTGACGGTCAGCGCGTCGCTGTCGTACATGCGCTCCAGGGCCAGATCCTTGGCCTGGCAGAACGCTTTGTACAGGCTGACCGCCGCCCACGGGTAGCGCTCGTAGACCTCGCGCTTGAAGCACACGGTGTGCATGATGGGGAACACCTTGTGCCGCTCGTAATACTCGCGCTCGACCTTCCAGAACTCAGGGAAGAGCCGCGCGATGCGCGGATCGCCGCGGCGGAACACCTGGGGCATGTGCGGCGAGAGCAGCGCGTCGATCTCGCCCGCCAGCAGCAGATCGGACAGTGAACGGTCGGGCGGTGCGTGCTCGACGCGGACCCCCGCCGGGGGCTCGACCGGGATGCGCTCGCGCCGCCCTGGCTGCTCCACCCCGCCCAGCACCCACGTCATGTCGCCGGGCATCACGCCGTAGTCGTGCATCAGGAAGGCGCGCTGCCAGATGGCCATGGTCATGAAGTACTCCGCGCAGCCCACGCGCTTGCCCTTCAGGTCCTCGGGCCGGCGGACGCCCTTCTCCGGGTTGACATACACGGCCGAGTGGCGGAACGTGCGCGAGGGGTACGCCGGGATGGCGATGAAGCGCTGGTCGCCGTGTGACAGGAGGGTGAAGTAGTTGGCGCAGGACAGTTCGGAGACGTCGAACTCGCCGTACTGGAGCTGCCGCCAGAACGCCTCCGGCGGGACCACCGGTATGTAGTTCAGGTCGATGCCTTCGGGCCGGACCTCGCCCGTGGCCAGGGGGGCGGTGCGGTCGTACAAGCCGCCGGCGTAGGTCAGGTGAAGGGGCGCGCTGGTCAGGACACTCACGGCAGCCATGTTACTGGGCTGCGCGCGCAGCGCTAATCCGCGTGCGAAGCGCGGGTCAGGCGCTCATGGATCCAGCCCAGCTGCTCGATGGCCCAGGCTACCTCACGGCCTGGCTCGCTGGAGGCCCGGTGGGAGCGCCGCAGATGTGCATTGAGCGCGGCGATGACTCCGTAGAGCGCCTGCGCGATGTGGTCGAGCTCGCTGGGCTCGAGCGCCCCCTGCCCGCCCTGGCTCCCCTCCACATCCACACATCCAGCCTAAGCTCACTTGAGCACTAGGGGAATGGGGGCAGCACCCCGATCGCCGGGGTGTTTCCACCCATAAGCCGCGTTCGGTGCGTCGCGACCTTAGGCTGGCGCTATGGCCGTGCTCAGCTCGCGTCAGATCGCTCACGTCAAGGCCCTGCGCGCCAGGGCCATCACCGGCGGGCGCAGCCAGCCTCTGGTGCTGGTGTCTCAGTCCAACAACCCCGTGGGGCTGGCGCTGCCGGGCCCGCCCACCATCCAGGATGGCGGCGCCGGCGGGACCTTCCCTGGCGGGAACGTCTACGCCCAGGTGGCGGCGCTCAATGCCGCCGGCCAGACGCTGGCCGGTGCGCAGGCGGGACCCATGGCGGTGGCGGCCAACCACCTGTGCCTGATCACCCCGGCAGCCGTGGCCGCCGCGACCAGCTACCGCATCTATGCCGCGCTGTCCAGCGGAGCGGAGGCTTTCGTCGGCGTGGTGGTGCCGGGCCAGACGCTGACCGTCGGCGCGCCCTTTCCAACGGGCCAGGAAGCCGCGCCGTACCTCAGCTACACCCTCGTCACCGGCATCCTGCGGCACACCCGCGGCATCAACCCGCGCCAGACCGACGAGACGCCACTCCAGGGCGATCGCCGCCTGACGCAGATCCTCATCGAGCTGCCGGTGGACGTGAACACCGACGGCCTGGTGCTGGTGGCCGACTGCGCCGTGCCCTCGCCGGCCGCGGTCAACCTGGCCGGCACGCCCAAGTACGCGCCCATCGACCTCATCGCCGCCGGCGTCATCCCGGGTGGCGACCGCAAGGTCGGCATCCTCAAGCGGCTGCAATGAGCGCGCCCGTAGTCGGGACGACCGCCCAGGTCGTGCTCGACGGCGTGTCCTACTGGATCGCGCCCCACACCTACCAGCGTTTTACGCCCAGGCTGCGCAAGGCCACGCCCCGGGCCGACGGCGACCAGGCCTACGTGGACTTCGGGCTCGGCAAGAGGGTCTGGAAGTTCACCGTCCTGGCGCTGAACAACCTCACCAACTACGACGGCACGCCGACCGGCCTCACCGGCCAGCAGTACCACGACGCGCTCTACGCCAGCTACGCCAAAGTGAACGCCGTCCTTGTCTTCGTGGACATCGACAACAGCACGCGCACCGTCCGCTTCGATCACCTGGCCGCGCACTGCCCCGACGTGCGCACCCAGGTGCTTGGCCTGGCCTACCACCTGGACATCGAGCTGGTGGAAGCGTAGGGCACTCCTGCCTCACCGCGGCCGAACGGCCACCCCGCGGTCAGCACTGGCTACGTCACGGCGCCCACCGCCGTATACTGTGCGCCAGATCCGCCAAGGAGGCTGCATTCATGCCCACCAAGCGTCTGCTGATGAGCGCCCTTACCCTGCTGCTGGCGGCCGGCTGCGGAGGGGCGGCCGCGCCCAGCGCTGCGCCGGCCAGCTCGGCCGCTGCCCCGGCCAGTGCCGCCGCCAAACCGAGCGCCGCGGCCACCGCCTCGGCCAAGCCAGCCGCCAGCGCCAGCGCCAAGCCCGCCGCCAGCGGCGCGGCCGCCGCCGGAGGCCCGATCAAAATCGGTTACATCATCCCGCTCACCGGCGTCCAGGCCGACATCGCCAAGTACAACCAGGACGGCTTCAATATGTACCTGGAGTCGATTGGCGGCGCCATGGCCGGCCGCAAGGTCGAAGTCTCCTACGCCGACGACCAGCTCAAGCCCGACGTGGGGCTTACAAAGGCCAAGGAGCTGGTGGAGAACTCCAAGGTCCACGCCCTGATGGGCATGAGCAGCACCAGCGTCGCCTACCCCGTCGCCCAGTACGCCAAGACGTCTCAGACGCCGCTGATCATCTCCACTAACGCCGGCAGCCAGGGCATGACGATGAACCCGCAGTTCGCCAGCCCCTACCTGGTGCGCATCACCCAGAACGGCGCCGGCACGAATGACGTCCTGGCCGACTGGCTGATCAAACAGGGCAAGAAGAAGGCCATCATGCTGTCGCAGGACTTCGCCGCCGGCTATGAGAACGCCGACCTGTTCGGCAGCGCCTACGTCTACCGCGGCGGCAGCATCGTCCAGGAGCTTCATCCGGCCGTCGGCACCAGCGACTTCGGCCCGTTCATCGCGCAGCTGGCCAAGGACGCCGACGTGGTGTACGAGTTCGAGCCCGGCGTCGACGGCCTGCGGCTGCTGGAGCAGTTCTACACCATTGGGCCCAAGAACCTGATGGTGGCCGACCTATACGCGGGCTCCATCACGGGCGCCAACCTGGCCCAGCTCAAAGAAAAAGCCGTCGGCATCATTGGAATCGCGCCGTTCGCCGAGTCGTACGACGATCCCGGCGTGCAGGCGTTCGTGAAAGCCTGGAAGGCCAAGTTCCCCAACCAGCCGCCCGACGCCAACGCCGCTGCCGGCTATGCCGGCGCGCAGGTGCTGGAGGCCGCGCTCAAGAAAATCAACGGCAACATCGAGAACAAGCAGGCGTTCCTGAACGCACTGTACGAAACCAACCTCGACACCGCCCGCGGCCCGATCAAGCTGGATCAGTTTCACGACGTGATCCAGGACATGAAGATCTTCACGGTCGAGAAGCAGGCCAGCGGCATCGCCCAGAAGATGCTCGAGACCTATAAGGGCGTGGGCCAGTTCTGGGATCGCTCTGAGGACCAGCTGCGGAAGTTCGAGTTCGGCAAGATGAAGGGCAAGTGGGTCGGCATGACCAAGGACCAGTTGGGAGACGTCATTACCCTCCCCAAGAGCTAGCCGGAAGCGGCCATTGTCCTCGTCGGCGGACAATGGCCGCATGGATCTCAAGCCCAACCCGACGCTCAGCCGCTCCGCGCGCATCCACGCCGCCACCGAGGATGAGCGTCTGTTCGACAGCACAGGCGCTCGGAAGCAGGCGGTCGACTTCACCCATACCGACCCCTGGCGGGTGATGCGCATCGGCGGCGAGTTCGTGGCCGGCATCGACGCGCTGGCGCACCTAGGCCCGGCAGTCTCGATCTTCGGCTCGGCCCGGCTGCCGCGCGGCAGCCTCTACTACCAGGCGGCGCGGGAGGTGGCGCGGCTGCTGGGGGAAGCGGGCTTCGCCATCATCACCGGCGGCGGGCCGAGCATCATGGAGGCGGCCAACCGCGGCGCGGTCGAGGCCGGCGTGCGCTCGGTGGGCTGCAACATCGAGCTGCCCCTCGAGCAGGGCATCAACCAGTACGTGAACGTGCCCATTAACTTCCGCTACTTCTTCGTGCGCAAGACCATGTTCGTCAAGTACTCAGAGGGCTTCGTCATCTTCCCCGGTGGCTTCGGCACGCTGGACGAGCTGTTCGAGGCGCTGGTCCTCATCCAGACCCACAAGCTGCGCTACTTCCCCGTGGTGCTGTTCGGCGGCGACTACTGGGCCGGTCTCATGGGCTGGCTGCGGGGCACGCTTCTGGCTCAGGGGACTATCGATCAGGAGGACGTCGAGCTGCTGCAGATCACTGATCGGCCGGAAGAGGTGGCGCGTATCGTTTCGGACTCGTACCAGGCCTCACTCAGAGCGCCGCGGGAGGAGCTGACGCTGGACGCGTCGATCCGCGAGTGACTCCTACGCGGACGGCGCCACGCCCTGAGCGGGCCATCCTGGAGCGCGTCGCGCACCAGGCCATGCTGGACTACGGCTTCACCCCGGAGTTCCCGCCCGAGGCGGCGGCACAGGCGGAGGCGCTCCCGGAGCAGGGCCCGCGGGCGGACGGCGTCAAGGACCTGAGCGAACTGCCATGGTCGTCGATAGACAACCCGGAATCACGCGATCTGGACCAGATCGAGGTGATCCAGCCAGCCGAGGATGGGTCCCGTCTGCTGGTCGGCATCGCCGACGTGGCCGGAGCCGTGCCGGTGGCCTCGCCAGTCGACGGCTACGCCGGCCACAACACCACGAGCGTCTACACCGGCGTGCGCACCTACACCATGCTGCCCGGCCGGATGTCGTTCGATCGCACCTCGCTCGTGGCTGGTGCCCCGCGGCGGGTGGTCGTCGTCGACATGCTCATTCGCGCGGGCGAGCTGGTGCAGGCGTCGGCCTACCCGGCCCTGGTCGTGAACCAGGCCAAGCTGGACTACCCCTCGGTGTCAGCCTGGCTGGAGGGAGGCGCTTTGCCGCAGGCGCTGGCGGGCAGGCCCGATGTGCAGCGGCAGGTCCGCGCCCAGGCGGCCCTGGCCGATGAGCTGGCCGCGACCCGGCGCCGCGCGGGCGCGCTCGATTTCGATACCGCCGAGACCCGGCCGGTGCTGGATGAGCAGGGCGAGGTCGTAGGTCTCGAGCGGCGGCGCCAGGACCGGGCCGGGGCGATCATCGAAGAGCTGATGATCGCCGCCAACCAGGCCGTGGTCCGGGAGCTCGACAGGGCCGGGCTACCGGCGCTGCTGCGCGTCGTGCGCCAGCCTGAGCACTGGGACCAGATCGTGGAGTACGCCCGGGCCCGCGGCGCCAGGCTGCCGAACGAGCCGGATTCTGCGGCCCTGGCGAGTTTCCTGGAGCGCATGAGGCGGGAACGCCATGGCGAGTTCCAGGAGATCTCGCTGGCGCTCATCAAGATGATCGGCCGCGGCGAGTACATCGCCCACCACCCGGGGGAGAAGCCGGTCGGTCATTTCGGACTGGCCACCAACCGCTACGGCCACGCCACAGCGCCCAACCGGCGCTACGCCGATCTGGCTGCCCAGCGGCTGCTGGCGCCGCTCCTCGGCCGAGGCCGGCCGCCCTACTCGTTCGTGGACCTCCAGGCCATCGCACAGCGCTGCAGCCTCATGGAGAAGCAGGCCCAGAAAGTCGAGCGGCGGGTGAAGAAATCGATCGCCGCCGCTCTTCTGTCGCACCACATCGGCCAGCGGTTCGAGGGCATCGTCACCAAGGCGGCGGCCGACGCCTGCTACATCCACGTCTTCCACCCGCCGGCCGAAGGCATGGTCGTCCGGGGAGCGGAACGCCTGCGGGTGGGCGACAAGGTCAAAGTGCGGCTGGTGGCCGTCGATGTGGAGCGCAGCTGGATCGATTTCGACGCTGCGCGTTAGCTGCCGACGAGCACGACGGTATAGCTCTCGCCCGCCGTGGGCGTGATCGAGGACGCGGTGTTGTTGGAGAACGTGATCCCCAGGTGGGTCGCGTCGATCTGGCGGTGACCGACGATGCCCAGGCCGGTCTGGACGGTGGGCTTGATCACAGCCGCCGGCACCGTCGTGGCGCTGAACGGCGCGCCCACGACGAAGCTCTGCTCGCCGGCGGTATTGGCCGCCACGGCCGCGGGCGAGAGGGTCAGGCTCACGGTCTGCAGCGGCAGGATCTTGCGCAGGGCGGTGCCGAAGAACTGGACGAAGTCGTTCAGGACCTCGATGTCGCCGGCGGCCGCCGGCACATGCGAGGTTGAGACCTGCAGGGCGGCCAGGCCCTTGGTCGCGGAGCCGTCGTGGTTGTGCTGAGCGATGAGCGCGGCCAGGGCCTGAAGGGTGCCGTTGTCGATGTACTCCTGGTCCGGGATAGTCAGTCCATAGACGGTCGTGGGCATGAGCATGCTCCTTGATTCGAGATGTGCCCAACGTAGGCCAGGCTCGCACCGGACGCCTGGCTAAGATCGATCAGTGCGCCTGGGCATAGTCTCCGACGTCCACAGCAACCTTCCGGCGCTCGAGGCGGTGCTGGCGGACATGGGGCAGGTAGATGAGCTGTGGTGCCTGGGAGACACCGTCGGCTACGGCCCCTATGCCAACGAGTGCATCGACCTCCTCCGCGAGCGCGATTGCCTGATGATCGCCGGCAACCACGATTGGGGTTGCGCCGGCAAGATCACCCTGGACGACTTCAACCTCGACGCGCGTTGGGCCTGTGAGTGGGCCCGCGACACGGTGTCGCCAGAAAACCTGGCCTACCTGGAGTCGCTGCCGCTCACGCGTACTGAGGGCGACTTCACGCTGGCGCACGGCACGCCCCACGAACCCATCTGGGAATACATGGCCTATCCATCGACGGCGCGCTTGAGCTTCCACTATTTCTCCAGCCGCTACTGCCTGGTCGGCCATACCCACGTGCCGCTGGTGTTTCTGGATGCTGGGACCCGGCCTGAGACGTTCCATCCGGGGCCGTCGGCGCCGTTCACCCTCGACGCCACCCGCGCCATCCTCAACCCCGGCAGCGTAGGACAGCCCCGCGATGGTAGTCCGGACGCGGCTTACGCCATCATCGACACCGAAGAGGCGGTGATGGCGTTCCGGCGGGTGCCCTACGACGTAGCGGCCGTCCAGGCGCGGATGACCAAGCTCGGCTTCCCCGAACGGCTGATCAAGCGCCTGGCGTACGGCTGGTAGAACCCTGGCGCGGCTCCGCAGCGGAGAAAGCGGCGGCGGGCTGTCTCGCGGGTTCGCCGGCCGGCAGGTGCACCTGGTCCGTGGTCAACCCCAACTCGAGGCGAATCTGCTCGGCGTCGACCGATTCGTGCTCGAGCAGCAGCGCAGCCAGCTTGTGCAGCTTGTCGAGGTGCTCTGACATCAGCCGGCGCGTGAACTGATAACGCTCGTTGACGATGGCCTGCATGGCTGTGTCGATCTGCTTGGCCATGTACTCGCTCATGTCCTTGCCGCGGAGCAGCGAGCCCAGCTCGTCGTCAGCGATCTTCTCGGCCTGGACCAGCACCCCGACATTGGGGTCCATGCCCCAGCGGGTGACCATCTGGCGCACGATCTGGCTGACCATGTCGAGATCGTTCTCGGCGCCGGTGGTGACGTCGCCAAAGACCAGCTCCTCGGCGATGCGCCCACCCAGGGCCACGGCGATGCGCGTCAGCAGGTAGTTCCGAGTGTAGTTGTAGCGGTCGTCGATAGGCAGCTGGAGCGTCACGCCCAGGGCGTGGCCGCGGGGGACGATGGTCACCCGGTTGAGCGGATCGGCGTTGGGCGAGAGCAGCGCCACCAGCGCATGGCCGCTTTCGTGATAGGCGACGATCTTGCGGTCCTCCGGCCCCAACACCAGCGGCCGCTCGGCGCCGAGCTGGATCTTCTCCAGGGCCTCCCAGAAGCATTGCTGGTCGACCGCCTTGGCGCCCTTGCGGGCGGCCAGCAGGGCGGCCTCGTTCACCAGGTTCGCCAGGTCGGCGCCCACCATGCCGGGCGTGGCGCGGGCCACCGCCGTCAGGTCCACATCGTGGGCCAGCGGCACGCCCTGGACGTGCACCCTGAGGATCGCCTCGCGGCCAACCTTGTCCGGCCGGTCGACCGTCACCTGCCGGTCGAAGCGGCCAGGGCGGAGCAGCGCCGGGTCAAGCACGTCGGCCCGGTTCGTGGCGGCCAGGACGACCACGCTGTGGCTGGCCTCGAAACCGTCCATCTCCACCAGGATCTGGTTCAGCGTCTGCTCGCGCTCCTCATTGCTGCCGGTCAGCGCTCCGCCGCCTCGGCGGCGGCCGACGGCGTCGATCTCGTCGATGAAGATGATGCTGGGCGCGTTCTTCTTGGCCGTCTCGAACAGGTCCCGCACGCGCGAGGCGCCTACGCCCACCAGGACCTCGACGAACTCGGGCCCGCTGATGCTGTAGAAGGGCACGTTGGCCTCGCCGGCGGTGGCCCGGGCGAGCAGCGTTTTGCCCGTGCCCGGCGGGCCCACCAGCAGCACCCCGCGCGGCACGCGGCCGCCCAGCCGCGAGTACTTGGCCGGGTCCTTGAGGTAGTCGATGATGTCCATCAGGTCGGCCTTGGACTCGTCGACGCCGGCAACGTCGTCAAACGTCACGCGCTTCTCGCTGTTCTGGTACAGCCGGGCGCGGCTCTTGCCGAAGCCGAAGATGCCCTGCTGCGCCTGGCCGGCCCGGCGGTTGAGCAGCACGAACAGACCGATGAGCAGGATCCACGGCAGGAGCTGCTCCAGCACGACCACCCAGACCGATGGACCCTGCTCGGCGTTGACCTTGATCTCGACGTTCTCGGCCTTCAGCGCGGGCAGCAGCGAGGGGTCGCCGAAATCAGGCACGCGCGTACTGAAGCGGTCGGACGTCTGGAGCTGCGCCGTCGCGCCAGCCGAGCTGGATGGCGAAGCCGACGCCGGCGCCGAGGCGGGCGCGCCGGGCGAGGTGGCGTTGTTGGCGTTGGGATTGTAGGTAATGGCCTGCTTGAACGTACCCTGGATGGCGTTGCCCTGGAAGCTGACGCTGGCGACGTTGTGATCGTTGAGCTGGCTTAGGAAGGTGCTGTAGGGGATGGCGATGACCGGGTGCTGATTGGCGCGGTTGCTGAACAGGAAGCTGACGTTCCAGGCGATGAGCGCCAGCAGCGCCACCCACCATAGGTTGGCCCACCACGGCCGTTTCGGCGGGGGCTGACGGGCCGCCGGCCCGGGGCTGCTGCTCCGCAGCCACGAGGGCTGGTTGTCCGCACCGGAAGTCTTCTTGGGGTTGCGCACGGCACGCCCGCGCGGCGCACTCCGCGTAGCCACTTAGGCGCAGCATAGCAAGGGATGCGCCATCATTTACGACTGATGGACGAAGGCCGGCTCAGGGATCCCGCGGTGGTCGCCGCCAACTGGTGGCGCATCGCGCAGCACGAGGCGCGCCTGGCGGTGCTGCGCCGTCTCGGCCTGCCCGAGGAGCTGGCGTCCACGCCCTGGCAGGACATCGGCCCCGGCTTCCGCGAGCAGATCAGTCGGGAGACCGTGCCCGCGGGCTGACGCTCAGCTCGACAGCGCCGGCTCCGTCACCCCTCCATCGCCCGAGATGGCCAGCGCCGACGTGCAGAACGAGCAGCGGCGGGCCCCCACCGGGATCGCGCTCAGGCACTCCGGACAGATCTGCGTCTTGGCCGGCGGCTCCGCCCGGTTGCGCGCCACCCACGCGTTCATGGGCAGCACGACGAGGTAGTAGATCACAGCGGCTATCAGCACGAACGCCAGCAGGACGTTGATGAAGTCGCCATACAGAAACCGGCTGCCGTTGATCGTGAAGTACAGGCCGGAGAAATCGGGCTGGCCGATGATGGCCGCGATCAGCGGCGTGATCAGGTCTTTAACCAGGGCCGCAACCACCGCGCCAAAGGCCGCGCCGATGATCACGGCCACCGCTAGGTCGACGACGTTGCCGCGAAACAGGAACTGCCGGAAGCCTTTCATCGCTATCTCCTGATTGATGTGGCTTGCGGCAAGTCTATGCCAAGGAGGCGGCTCCCAGCCTAGTCGCGTCCCAGGCTCGGCAGCTGGTTGGCCACATAGGTCAGCACGGCCACGACCACGCCGACGGCTTCGGCGGCCTGGTCCGGGATGCCCAGCCTGGGCGCGGAGTTGGCGACGATGGTCAGCGCCCCGGCCAGGATGGCCAGGATGTGCACGATCTGCGCAAGCCGCGCGGTCCGGGAGGATGATGTGTCCTGCATGGCTGCATAGCACCACCGCCCCGCACCGGACGGGGTCGGCGCGGTTGAAGGCGAGAATAGATCCCAGAGGTTGAGCATCCCCGACTACATCCGGCGGCAGCTGCCGAACGCCATCTGCATCGCCGCCATCACCACCTCCTACGGGGCCAGCCAGACGCTGCTCTCCCCGCTCCTGCACGATCGCGGCAACGATCCGGCGACCATCGGACGGCTGGTGGCCGTAGCCAGCGTCGTCTCGCTGCTGCTGCGCATTCCCGGCGGGCTGCTGTACAGCCGGCAGCGCGCCCGACTGGTGATGGTGGCGGCGCTGCTGACGGCAGCCGCGGCGACCGTCCTCCACCCGCACGCCAACGGCCCCTGGCTGTTCGCGGGCGTGCGCCTGCTGTACGGCGCCGGCTACAGCGTGGCCACGACGGTGAACATGGCCCTGTTCGTCGATTCCATCGTCCACGAAGGTGACCGGCGGCGGTCGGCCGGCATGTACGCCTCGGCCATGGCTTGCGGCTACACCGCTGGCGGCCTCACCGGCGGGTTTGCCGGCCAGTATCTCGGCTTCACCTTTGCCTACGCCGTCCTGGCGGTGCTGTGGTTGGCGGCCATGGCGCCGGTGCTGGTCAGGCCGCCACTGGGGCCGGATGCAGCCGCTCCGCGTCGCGAGGCGGAGCGCTCCGGCCGGACACAGGCGTTCATCGGCCTGCTGTTCACGCCGGCCGTCGCCTCGCTGGTGATGGGCGGCTTCTTCGTGAACCTCCTCCAGTCGCTGTTCTCGACGTTTACCCCGCTGCTGCTTCTGGCCTTGGGCCTGGGCATCAGCCAGATCGGCATCATGAGCGCCACGTTCTCGGTGACCAATGCCGTCACCCGCCCGATGGCCGGATTCGTGCTCGACCGGATGCCGCATACCAGCGCGCAGAACTGGGGCATCCTGCTGAATGGCGGCATGCTCGTGTTGTTTGCGCTCCCGCTCGGATTCCTGCCCTTCCTGGGCATCGCCATCGCCGCCGGGATTGGACGCGCAGTGGCGGTTGTGGCCAACACCGTGGCTCTGACCCACGACCTGCCGGCTGGCATGAGCCGCGGCGTCGCCTCGGGGATCCTGAACGCCGCGCTGGATCTGGGCAGCATTGCCGGGCCAATCGCCGGCGGGCTGTTCGCGCTTGCCACCGGTATCCACTCACTGTGGTTGGTGGCGCCGCCGGTGTTCGTCGCCTGCTACTTCGCATCCGTGCTGGCGGTGCGGCGGGGAGGGCCAGCCGCCGCCACGCCGTTCGCCCTGCCTAACGCTACGGCTGAAGCGTATAGCGCACGAACTCGCCCTTGAAGCGCAGGTCCAGATCGCTGTTCACAGCCTTCTCGGCGCTCCCGGTCACGGGAAACGTCCCGGGTTGGGCCTACCGGTTGCGCATGCGCGGGCCAAGAACCCGAGGGAGACGGACATATCAATGGTGATCGAGCAACGGCGCTCACCGGCCGACAAGCTCATTCTTCGGATGGTGCTGCCGGCGATCTGGCGCACGCCGCTCCAGCCGCTGGGGCGCGCGGCGGCCCTGTGGCATAAGGAGGTCCCCACGGGGCGACCCTGAGCACCCCGGACCAGGCGGCCGAGCCCCCTCCCTCGAGCCGACGTTCAACCCGACCGTCACGGAGACCTACGGCGCCGCCATCAGCGGCAGCAGCTTCGACGCGCTGAACCTGCCTGCCGCCTACCCCCGCAGATCTTCCGCCAGCGACTGGATCGTCGCCTCGCCCAGCTCCGTCGAGGCCTCGTAGTTGACGTGGTCCACCGCGAGCCGGGCCGGTCCAGAGCCGAAGGCGGCCGCCTGCTCGGGTGTGAATGGAAAGCGCAGGTAGTGCACCGTGGCCGTCTTCTCCTCGGTGGACCGGCCGGGCTCGGCCTCGGCGTGCACGGTGTGCGGCCCGAAAGACAGCGAGACCCGCTCCTCCACGCCGATGAACGGCGGCAGGTCGCGCGGGATGTTCTGTGAGTCCGGAAGCTCGATGAACAGCGTGGCCCTGAGCTCGTTTGCATCGGGAACGAGCTCGTTGTAGGTGTCGATCTCCTCCTGGATCAGCTCCGGATCGGTGATGCGCTCGGCGCGCAGCATCTCCTGGGTCTGCCACAGCATGGTTTGGAAGTTCTCGAACACCACCGAGATGCGGTCGCCCAGCGGCACGCGGCGGATGTCCTTGAGCTCGATGATCTGCCGCCGCAGGATGGGGCGCTTCTGTTCGTACTCGTCCAGCGGGACGATGTCGGACATCTGAATCTTTCTCACAGCCCGTACGCCTCCGCCAAGAGCTGATAGGGATGGACGGCCTGCAGGCCGGCGCCCTGCCGGATCTGCAGGCCCGACATGAAGCAGTCGGTCACACAGGTGGCTGGCTGGGCGTCCTTCATCCCCTGGCACATGCCGCGACCTACCCGCAGCGAGGCCTCGAAGTACTGCTTCTTCATGCCCCAGGTGCCGTCCATGCCGGAGCAGCCCTTGTCCACGAACACCACGTCGGAGCTGATGAGCCGCAGCAACTCCAGCGTCTGCTGGCCAATTGCCTGGTACTTCAGATGGCAGGGCATGTGGTAAGCCACCCGGCCCACGTCCTTGCGGAAGTCCTTGCGCAGCTTGCCCTCACGCTCCAACCCCATCAAGTACTCGGTGACCTCGAAGATGTGCGGGCTGAGGGACGCCATCTCGTCGGGGAAGAAGCTGGGGTACTCCTTCTTGAGCATCATGCCACAGGTTGGCTCGGGCACCAGCACGTCGTAGCCCTGGTCCACGACGCGGCCGATGGCGGCGATGTTGAAGCGCATGTTGGCCAGCGCCTTGTCCATGTCGCCGCCGTCGAGCTGAGGCATGCCGCAGCAGCGCTCCTCGACGAGCGTTACCTCGATGCCGTTGTGCTCCAGCACCTTGACAATGGCCTGACCGGTCTCGGGATCGTTGTGGTTGATCGGGCAGGTGTAGAAGAGGGCGACCTTGGCGGCGCCGGGTTCCGCGGCCGGTGGGCGCCTTTTCCTGAACCAGGCCTCGAATGTCTCGGCATGGTACTCGGGCAGGATCCGATCGCGGTGGATGCCCAGCGCCTGCTCCATCAGCACGCGGCCCGGCTTGAAGCCCGCACCGGCATTGGCCAGCGGTGCGATCCTGCCGAATAGCCGGCCGTTGGCGTCGGTGTTGCCCAGAAACCTGTCCTGCGCCGTAGGACCGCCCTGCTGCCGCGCGCGCACCGCCTTGGCCCGCAGCAGCAGCTTGGGGATGTCGATCATGAACTCGTGGGGCGGCGTGTAGGGGCACTTGAGGAAGCACAGCTTGCACTGGTAGCACCAGTCCGTGAAGTCCCGCAGGTGCGCGTCGGTCAGCTTGGCGGTGTCGCCGTCGGTCTCGTCGTCGATGTGATCGAACAGTCGCGGGAAGTCGGGGCAGAGCGGCAGGCACAGCCGGCAGCCGTGGCAGACCTCGATCTGCCGTAGCATCTCCTGGCGAAGGGCGTTCGGTTCCCAGAACTCGGCGGACTCGAACTCCATGCGGATGGTGCCCAGCTTGCCGACTTCGCTGGACTCGGGATAGTCGTACATGAGGAATCGCCGAGGGGCCCGCAAGTCACGGGCCCCTCAGCTGCGCCCGTTAGGCGCTCTGCTGCACTGACTCGAGGCCTTTGGTGAAGCGGCCGGCGTGCGACTTCTCGGCCTTGGCCAGGGTCTCGAACCACTCCGCGGCCTCGGCGAAGCCCTCCTCGCGGGCCACGCGGGCGAAGCCGGGGTACATCTGCGTGTACTCGTAGGTCTCACCCTCAATTGCCGATTTGAGGTTGTCCTCGGTGGAGCCGACCTTCACGCCCGTCACCGGGTCGCCGACCTCGGCCAGGAGATCGAAGTGGCCGAAGGCGTGTCCGGTCTCGCCCTCGGACACGGAGCGGAACAGGGCCGCGATCTCGGGCTGCCCCTCTACGTCGGCTTTGCGGGCGAAGTACAGGTAGCGGCGGTTGGCCTGCGATTCGCCGGCGAACGCCTCCTTGAGGTTCTGGTGGGTCTTGGTGCCTTCGAGCTTAGGCATGACGAAGCACTCCTTATGTTTAGTTTCGGAGAATTATTCTCCTTTACTGTAGCACTCAGGACACAGACCGTAGAAATGGGTCGAGTGCTGAGTGATCGTGAAGCGGCTGGCCCGCGACGCCTCGCGGTCGAGATCGGCTGGAAGGCGCACATCCAGGTCGACCAGCTTCCCGCAGGAAGTGCAGATGGCATGGTCGTGCCGGTCGGTCCGGCGATCGTAGCGGCTGGCGCCGTCGCCGAACTCGAGCTGCAGGATCTGGCCCGTGCGCGACAGCAGATCGAGCGCCTTATAGACGGTGCCGAAGGCCACCTTGGGGTGCGTCTCTTTGACCCGCGCGTAGATCTGGGCGGCCGTGGGGTGCTGGTCGCTGGCCTGGATGGCCTCCAGAATGGCCCGCCTCTGCGGGGTGAGGCGGTGCGCGGGACGGGGCATGCGCTTGGAGTCTAGCAAGCGGTGGTCCGCTCCCCCGGGCAGCCGCTAACATTCCGGGGTGCACGCCTTCGAGGACGCAATCGTCGCCTTCGTCACCTCGACGTTCGCCTCGCTGGGCTACCTGGGGCCGCTGGTCCTGATGGCCCTCGAAAGCTGCAACATCCCCATCCCCAGCGAGATCATCCTGCCGCTCTCCGGCTTCCTGGTGGGCCAGGGCGTGTTCTCGTTCTGGCCGGCGGTGCTGGCCGGGACGGTCGGCGGCACGCTAGGCTCGGCAGTGTCCTATTGGATCGGAGCCCTGGGCGGGCGGCCGCTGCTGCTCAGGTACGGCAAGTACGTGCTGATCAGCGCCGCCGACGCCGCCAAGGCCGACTCGTACTTCGAGAGGTACGGCGAGGCCACGGCCTTTTTTTCGCGCTTGCTGCCAGTCATCCGAACGTTCATTTCCCTGCCGGCGGGCATCGCGCGGATGCACTTCGGCAAGTTCCTGGCCTACACCTTCGCCGGCTCGCTCGTCTGGAGTATCGTGCTGGTGTACGTGGGCCAGGTCCTGGGCCAGAACTGGATCGAGGTTCGCGAGGTCCTGCAGCGGTTCGACTATGCCATCGTCGCCATCGTGCTGGCGCTCGTGGCGCTGTACGTCTGGCGGCACGTGCGCCACCTGACTGGCGAGCCGGCGGCATGAAGACATCCCGCCTGGCTGAAATCGGTGGGGACCCCGAGTGAGGTTCGCCCAGCGCACGCAGCGCTTCCAGGGCAGCGCCGTGCGCGAGATGTTCCACTGGGCCAACCTGCCGGGCATGATCTCGCTCAGCGCTGGCAGTCCCGCCCCCGAGCTGTTCCCGGTCGAGAGCTTCCGCCGGGCGGTCAACCAGGTGCTGGACGAGGAGCCGGTGGGCGCGCTGCAGTACGGCATCACCGAGGGCTACGAGCCGCTGCGCGAGTGGATCGCCGGCCACCTCACCTCCAAGGGCTTCGACGTCACGAAGGACGAGGTGCTGATCACTACCGGCTCGCAGCAGGCCATGGATCTGCTCGTCCGGGTGCTCATCGACAAGGGCGACGTGGCAGTCGTCGAGCGGCCGTCGTTCATCGCCACGCTGCAGGCGCTGGACACCTGCGAGGCCGAGTTCCTGTCGGTGCCCATGGACGACCAGGGCATGATCGTGGACGAGCTGGCCAAACGGCTGGATGGCCTGCAGCCCAAGCTGATCTGCGCCCAGCCGAACTTCCAGAACCCATCCGGCGTGTCGATGTCGCTGCCGCGGCGCATGCAGCTGGCCCGCTTGGCGGCCGAGCGCGGCATCCCTATCGCCGAGGACGATCCGTATTCGGAGCTGATCTACGAGGGCGAGGCGCTGCCGTCCATCAAGTCGTTCGACACAGCCGGCCTGACGCTCTATCTCGGCTCGTTTTCCAAGATCCTCATGCCGGGCCTCCGCATCGGCTGGGCGGCCGGGCCGGCCGAGGTCCTGGAAAAGATGGCCGTGGTCAAGCAGAGCTGCGACCTCCACACCGATGGCCTGGTCCAGCGCGTGGTCAATGTGATGGTCCGCACCGGCGAACTGCCGGGCCACATCGAACGGCTGCGGACCGAATACCGCGCCCGGCGCGACGCCATGCTCGAGGCTCTCCGGGAATACTTCCCCGACGAGGCGCACTGGACCCAGCCCCGCGGCGGCCTGTTCGTGTGGGTAGAGCTGCCGGAAGGCGTGAACTGTGGCGATTTCATGCGGCCCGCGGTCGAGCGGCGGGTCCTCTTCCCACCCGGGGCTGGCTTTCACCGCGATGGCACGGGCCGGAACACGATGCGCCTCAATTTTTCCAATCAGCCGCCGGAGCGCATCCGCGAGGGCGTGAAGCGGTTGGGCGAGGTGGTCAAAGAGCACCTGGCCGCCAGGCAGTAGCCCGCGGCCCGTGCAACCACAGCGGGCGTAGCCCCGTCCAATAGGTCGAGGCAGCGCGTCCCGGACGGCCGTTGCTGAATATTGCAGATTGCTATATAGTGGAGCTATGAAACGAATCTTTGCCTTGCTCGCGCTTTTCCTGGCGTTGGCAGCCGCGCCCCTGCAGGCACTGGCCGCTAACTACTTTCAGGACAACGCCAACCTGTTCAGCCAGAGCGCCAAGAACCAGGCCACCTCGGCCATCGACGACCTGGTGAAGCGCACCGGCAAGGAGATCCTGGTCATCACCGTGCCTTCGCTGAACGGGCAGGACGCGCGGACCGCGGCCGAGAACGCCTTCCGTCAGAACCGGACCGATGGCGTGCTGTTCTACATCAGCCGCGACGATCGCCGGCTGGAGCTCGTGGCCGGGCAGGCCACCCAGCAGGCGCTGCCGCGGAACCGGCTCGACCAGATCCGGCAGACCATGCTCGATGACTTCCGCGCCAATAACCAGCAGGGCTACGACAAGGGCCTGCTCGACGGCGTGAACGGCGTACGCTCGGCGCTGGCCGGCGCCGCCCCGCAAACCACGAGCGGCAGCCAGCCCGTTCGCCAGGGCGGCCCCAACTGGGTGCTTATCGGCCTGCTCATCGTGGGCGCGCTGCTCATCGTGTGGGTCATCACCGGCGTGATGCGCGCCCGGCAGTTGCAGCAGCAGGCCAGCTACGGCCAGCCGGGCTACGGCCAGCCGGGCTACGGCTACGGTGGCGGCCCCGGCTTTGGCGGCGGCGGCTTCATGAGCGGGCTGCTGGGCGGCCTCGGCGGCGCGCTCCTGGGCAACGCTCTGTTCAACGCCTTCCGGCCGCACGACACCTTCTCCGACGTCGGCGGCCACGACGCTGGCGGCTTTGCCGACCAGGGCGGAGGCTGGCAGACTGACGACGCCGGCCAGGTGGGCGACGTAAGTGGCGGCTCGTGGGGCGACACCGGTGGCGGCGACTGGGGCGGCGGCGATGTGGGCTTCGGCGGCGACGGTGGTGGCGGCGGAGGTGGGGACTGGTAGGCACTTTGTCGCCTCGCCACTAGGACTTGGCGCCGGCTTGTTGACGCCGGCTCGCTAAGCGACCACTGGTGGGGGCAGCGCGCTCAGCAGGAGGCCAGCGAGCAGGCGCTTCATCGAGGCGCAGTATACGCCCCTAAACGTCCACCTCCACTCGCAGTGGCATCAGGATGGCCGCGCACATGTGGTACATGCCCACGGTGAGCGCCAGCTCGCTGATCTGGCGCAGGCTGAGATGCTTGCGGAGCCCCGCCAGGGTGTCGTCGGAGACCGAGCGGGACTCGGCTACCTGAACGGCGTAGTCGAGCACGGCCAGTTGGGCCGCGTCAAAGCCCTCGCGGCCGCCCTGGAGCACACGCTGGATGGTCGCCTCGGGGACGCCCGCCCTGCGGGCGGCTTCTTCGTGGTGACTGGCGATGTATTCGCAGCCCAGGCTCAGGCCGGTCTGAAGGATGGCCAGCTCGCGCAGGTCGGGCGGGAGCTCCGAATTGTCGCGGACGAAATGCGACAGGCCGATGTAGGCCTCCAATCCTTCGGGCGAGTGGCCCATCACGCGGTACAGGTTGATGACCGGCCGGCCCAGGCCGGCAATGCGCTCGTAGATCCCGGGCAGGCCGGGGACGCTCTCCGGATCCGGGTAGGGTATGGCCGCCACAAGCAAGAGCCTACAATCTGCGCACATGATCCACCCGGCCCGCTCGGTAGGCTCTGTCGACCCGCAGCAGCGGGCGCTTGGCCTGTCGCCGCTGCAGACCCGCCAGGTCGACCATCCGCTCGACGTCGGCTCCCCGGAAATGCCGGCCATCGTGCCCGCGCCGCGGCCGCCGGTGACGGAAGTGGCAGTGGTGACGCCGTTCTTCTCCGTCGTTCAGGTCTCGGCCGGCGTGGCCATCTTCGGCACCGCCGGCGGCCGCGCCGTCACGCCCTAGCCCCGGAAGCCCCTCACTAGCTCGACCATGGTGCGCAGACCGGCGCCCGTCGCGCCTTTGGCCATATAGCCCAGGTCCTTGCCGCTGCGCGAGGTGCCGGCGATGTCCAGGTGCACCCACGGCGTGCCCTCGGCAAAGGCCATCAGGAAGCCCGCCGCCGTGATCGAGCCGGCCTCGCTGCTGCCGCTCACGTTCTTCAGGTCGGAGATGTCGCCCTTCATCATGTCCGCGTACTCCTGGAACATCGGCATCTGCCACATCTTCTCGCCAGCCCGTTGGGCCGCCGCCAGCAGTTGATCCGTCCACGCCTGGTCGTTACCGAACACCCCGGTGGTGATCTTGCCCAGGGCGGTCACGATGGCGCCGGTCAGCGTGGCGATGTCTACCAGGTGGGTGGCCCCCTGGTTGCGGGCGTAGATCATCCCGTCCGCCAGGATCAGGCGGCCCTCGGCGTCGGTATTGATGACCTCGATGGTCTTGCCATTGGAGGCGCGCACCACGTCCCCCGGTTTGATGGCCTTGCCGCTGGGCATGTTCTCCGTGGCCGGCACGACGCCGATGATGTTGACCGCCGGCTGGAAGTGGGCTAGGGTGCGCATGACGCCGATCACGTTGGCCCCACCCGACATGTCCGTTTTCATCTCTTCCATGTGATTGGCCGGCTTGATGGAGATGCCGCCGGTGTCGAAGGTGATGCCCTTACCGACCAGGCCGACCGTCGCTTTCGGGTCTTTCGGCGCCGTGTAGCGCATGATGATCAGCTTGGGCGGCTGGTCGCTGCCTTGGGCGACGCCGAGGAGGGAGCCCATCTTGAGGCGCTCCATGTCCTTGCGCTCGAGCACCTCGACCTTGACCGCTCCGTTGGCGACGCCTAGGGCGGCCTCGGCCAGGTGGGTCGGCGTCATCAGATTGGCGGGCTCATCGGCCAGGCGGCGGGCGAAGTTGGTGGCTTCGGCCAGCACCTCACCGTCCTTCAGGCCGCGCTCGACCGCCCGGGCGTCCGCCTTCGGCGCCAGCACCTCGATGCGCTCCAGTTGGGGATCCTTGCGGTCGCTCTTGTAGAAGTCGGGCCGGTGGAGGGCGAGGCCGGCCCCTTCAGAGACGGCCTGCGCCTGCTGGTGGACGGGCAGGTCGCCGCGCAGAACGAAGGTAGCGCTGCGACAGATGGCGGGCAGGGCACGGACGGCGCTGCCCGCTATCTGCTGCGCCTTGCCGGGGTCGAGCTCGGCGCGCTTGCCGCCGCCCACCAGCAGCACGCGGTCGCCGTTGGTGTGCAGGAGCAGGGTGCGGTTGAGCTTGGCTTCGAACTCGCCCGATTGGAGGACCTTGCCCAGCAGCCCGTTCAGCACAGCGTCCAGCTCCTTCAGATCACCGGCCGGCTTCTCTGCCTCATATACCGGCACAATCAGCGCGTCGCTGCTGCGGCCGGCCAGCGCGCCGGAACCAACCGTGTACTTCATCGCCCTCTAGTTTGGCAGGGTCAGGTCCTGCACATAGCGCTCGAAAAGGGGTTCACGGAAAGCCCAGCGGCCCTCGGTCCGCGCGATGAGGCCTTTGTCCGCCAGGAAAGCAAGCGCCCGGGCAGCTTGCTGCGAGTGCAGCCCGCTATGCATCGGACGGCCGAATGCGACCCGCTGAGCCACCAGCCGGGCGTGGGCCGCCTCGCCAAGCTCGGACCAGATCTCGTCAAAGATCAGCCGCAGCGATCGGCGCGTGCGATCGACGGCCGCCACCACCAGCTCAGGGGTGACCTGGTCGCCCGACTGCTCTCGCAGCACGCTTGTGAGGTGAGCGCAAAGCGCCATGGTGTCCGCCGGGTGGCCCCCGGTGGCGCGAACCAACTCGGCCGCCATAATGCGACTGCAGCTCACGCCGATGCTGTTGAACTTGCGGACGATGTAGTCCACCCACGCGTCGCCCGGCACGGGGCGCAGCGGCACTTCCAAGGCGTAGCGCAGCAGGGCCGCATTGCTCCGGCCGAATAGGGCGCGCATCAGGCTTTGCTGCGAGCCGGCAAAGAGGTGTTTGACCCTCGGCTGCTCCTGAAAGTAGGACCGCATGACCCGGTAGGCGTCCTGCCCCAGGTTCTTACCCGCTTCTTGAAACTCGTCCATCAGGACTACCACCCGGCGATCCTCCTTCTCAGCCAGCTTCTGTGGGAGCTGGAGCGCGTTTCGGAACGCCTCTTCCTCATCCGCCTCCTGCGGGTGAAGCCGGAAGCCGAACTCGATCTCGGCCAGCTTGAGGTGCGGCTCGAAACCGGTGATGCGCTCGGCAGTGGCGCCGACCAGCCGCTTCAGGCGGCTGGCGAGGCTGGTCGAGCCTTCGAGGATCTGCCGGACGAGCTCGTCGGCGCACTGGCGTTTGGTGGTCACACGGAAGAAGTCGAGGCTGGCGGTGAGATACAGGTCGTCTTCGGCCAGCCGGCGCAGGACCTCCCGGGCGATGGACGACTTGCCCTCGCGGCGCGGGGCCGTCAGGAGCACCGAGCGCCCGCCGGTCAGCTCTCTGTGGATCTCGGAGACGACCCCCTCACGGCCGACCAGCTCGTCCGCCGGGACGAGCTCAGTCGGCCACAGATCGTAGACGTCGTATGCGGCCTCGCCATCACTCTCCACGTGATGGAATATAACGTCGGCTGTGATATAACATCACGCCGAGTGGACGCCTAGCTGGCTTTCGCCTCCTGTAGCGCCTGCTCGAGCGTGGTCCAGGCCAGTAGCGCGCACTTGATGCGCACTGGGAACTTCTGCACCCCCTCGAGAGCCTCCAGGTCGCCCAGATCCTCGGTGTCCACGGGCTGGCCGTGCATCATGCCCTTGAACGTCTCGATCAACTGCCGGACGTCCTCCACCGGCTTGGCCTTCACCGCCTCGGTCATCATCGAGGCCGAGGCCTGGCTTATCGAGCAGCCTCGTCCCTGAAACGCGACGTCCTGCAGGTCGCCGTCCGCGAGGATCACGTCGAGCTGGATCTCGTCGCCGCACAGCGGGTTGTTGCCCTCCACACGCACGGTGTGGGGCTCGAGTTCGCCGCGGTTCCGGGGCTGCTTGTAGTGGTCGAGGATGATCTCGCGGTACAGATCGTCCAGCGGCAGGCTCATGCGGGAGCTCCGTACCCGCGGTGGAACTCGCCGTCCGCGGAGGACCTCATGCCCTCGCTGGAGCCGGCACGCCGAACAGCTCGCCGGCCTTGGTCAGCGACTTCACCAGCAGGTCGACTTCATCCTCGGTGTTGTACAGGTAGAAGCTGGCGCGGGCCGTGGCCGAGACGCCGAGCTTGCGCATCAGCGGATGGCAGCAGTGATGCCCGGCCCGGATGCAGATGCCGTCGCCGTCCAGGATCTGCGCCAGGTCGTGGGGGTGTACGTCGGCGTAGCAGAAGGACACGGCGCCGCCGCGGATCTCTGGATCGCGCGGGCCGTGGATATCCACCAGCTCCAGCTCGCCAAGCGTTCCCAGGGTATACGCGGTGAGCTGCTTCTCGTGCTCGCGGATGGCCTGCATGCCGACGGACTGCAGGTAGTCCACGGCCACGCCCAGGCCGATCATGTCGGCTACGTTGGGCGTGCCGGCCTCGAACTTCCAGGGCAGGTCGTTCCAGGTCGCGTGGTCCAGCCAGACCTGGCGGATCATGTCGCCGCCGCCCATGAAAGGCGGCATGGACTCCAGTAGCTCGACCCTGCCGTACAGGAAGCCGCTGCCGGTAGGCGCCAGCATCTTATGGCCGGACGCCGCCAGGAAATCGCAGTCCAGCTCCTGGACGTTGACCGGCATGTGAGGCACGCTCTGAGCGCCGTCCAGCAGGATGACCGCGCCGGCGGAGTGCGCCAGTCGGGCCAGCTCCTGCACCGGATTGATGGTGCCCAGCACGTTGGACATATGGCTGACCGCCACCAGCTTGGTGCGCTCGGTGACCAGCCTCCGGGCCTCGTCCATGTCGAGCGTGCCGTCGTCCAGCACCGGGATGTGCTTGAGCACGGCGCTCTTCTCGGCCGCCAGCAGCTGCCAGGGCACCAGGTTGGAGTGGTGCTCCATCTCGCTGAGCATGATCTCGTCGCCCGCGCCGATGTTCGCCCGGCCCCAGGCATAGGCCACCAGGTTGATGGCCTCGGTGGTGTTGCGGACGAAGATGACGCTCTCGCGCCGCGCAGCGCCGATGAACGCCTGGACCTTGTCGCGCGCCTTCTCGTAAGCCTCGGTGGCCTCCTCGGAGATGGAGTACACGCCGCGGTGCACGTTGGCGTTGTACGTCCGGTAGTAGTGGTCGAGGGCTTCGATGACCGCCAGCGGCTTCTGGGAGGTCGCCGCGCTGTCGAGGTAGACCAGCGGCTTGCCGTTGACCTTGCGCTCGAATATCGGGAAGTCTTTGCGGATCTGGGCGACGTTCACGCGTCCCTCGGCTGTGTCGACACCAGGACGGCGTCGCCCTCGACTTTGGTCTCGTAGCTGTGCACCGATTTCACCGCGGGTAGGCTGCGCACCTCGCCCGTAGCGATGTCGAAGATGGCCCCGTGCTTGGGGCATTCGACTTGGGGCTCGTCCTCGTCGTCGTACACCGTCCCCTCCGACAGAGAGGCCTCTTCGTGGGTGCAGGTGTCGTCGATGGCGTAGAAGGCGTCGCCGACGTGGAAGAGAGCCACCTTGTGCCCGTCGGGCAGCTGGATGCAGGCCTTCTCGGCGAGCCCCTTCAGCGGAATCCGCACCCACTCAGCCACGGAGCACCTGGAGCCGCTCGGCCAACGCCTTGCGGGTGCTCTCGCGCACATGCTCCACCGGGATGCGCTCCAGCGCGGGCTCGAAGAAGCCGGTCACAATCAGGCGCTCGGCCTCGTGCTCCGGGATGCCGCGCGTCATCAGATAGAACTTCTGCTCCTCATCCACCTGGCCGATGGCCCCTGCATGCGTGCAGCGTACGTCGTTGGCCACGATCTCCAGCTTGGGGATGGCGTCGGCCTTGGCGTGCTCGCTCAGCAGCAGCGCCCGCGCCTCCTGAAAGGCATCGCTCTGCTGCGCCTCGCGGGGCATGCGCACCAATCCGGCGAAGATCGACTGCGAGTAGCCTTTCACCGCCGACTTCAGCAGCAGGTTGCTGGTGGTGTGCGGCGCCAAGTGCTCCTGCAGCGTCTGATGGTCGATGTGCTGCTGGCCATCCGTCAGCACCACGCCTACGAGATTGGCTTGGCTGCCAGGCCCGGTCAGCACAGTCTCGACATAACTCTTGGACAGGAATCCACCTAGCGCGGCGATGACCACGTCCACACTGGCATCGCGGCCGATGATCGCGCGCTCGGTGGAGAAGTGCCAAGTCTGCTCGCCCCGCTCCTGCAGGCTCACATACGACAGCCGAGCGCCGTCCCCAACCACGATGTGCGTCGCGGCCGAGCTGAACGCACCCGCTCCGCCGCCGAAGCGATCCACGAATACCAGCGCGCCGCCGCGCTCGACGATCACCAGCGTGCGCGGAAAGAGAGCCTCCCCCGCGCCGGGATGCGACGCCTCCAGCGGAACCTCTACCTCAATCCCTTCGGGTACGTACACGAACGCTCCGCCGGCCCAGAGAGCGGCGTTCAGCGACAGGAACTTGCCGTCGCGCGCATCCAGGTGCTCGCGCACCACGTCGGGGCAGCGGCGCACGGCCTCTTCGAGCGAGCAGAAGATGACGCCCGGCGGCAGCGGCCCCTCGCCGTCCCCCTGGCCCCCGTCCAGCTGCGCGTTCTGCACGCCCAACGCGGGCGTGTTCTCGCCATTGAGCGAGGGCGTGTAAGCCTCCAGGTCGAGCTTGGAGACGTCCGTTCGCCGCCAGTCTTCGTCCTTGGACGAGTCCGGCATGGGCGTGGCCTCGAAGCGCTCCCAAGCAGCTAGGCGCGCCTCGCGCAGCCAGGTGGGTTCAGACCGCTCCCAGCTGAGCTGCTGGACGGCCTCGCGGGTGAATGCCATGCCTCGCGCTCTAGCCGACGGACCCCGACATCTCGAGCTGCACCAGCCGGTTCAGCTCGACCGCGTACTCCATCGGCAGCTCCTTGGCGATGGGCTCGATGAAGCCGTTGACGATCATGTTCGTCGCCTCGGCCTCAGAAAGCCCGCGGCTCATCAGGTAGAAGAGCTGGTCCTCGCCGACCTTCGAGACCGTGGCCTCGTGCCCGATGTCGACCTTCTCGTCCTCGATGTCCATGTAGGGATAGGTGTCGGACTGCGACTCGTCGTCCATCAGCAGGGCGTCGCAGCGCACCTTGGATTTGACGTTATGGGCGCCGTTATAGGCCTTCACCAGGCCGCGGTACGTGGTCCGCCCGCCGCTCTTGGCGATGGACTTGGAGGTGATGATCGAGGTCGTGTTGGGCGCAACGTGCACCATCTTGGCCCCGGCGTCCTGGTGCTGGCCGCGGCCGGCCATGGCCACGCTCAGCACCTCGCCATGCGCGCCCGGCTCCATCAGGTACACCGAGGGGTACTTCATCGTCAGCTTCGAGCCGAGATTGCAGTCCACCCACTCGACTGTGGCGTCGCGGTAGGCCATGGCGCGCTTGGTCACCAGGTTGTAGACGTTGTTGGACCAGTTCTGGATGGTCGTGTAGCGGATGCGCGCGCCTTCGAGCGCGATCAGCTCGACGACGGCGCTGTGCAGCGAGTCGGTCGAGTAGATGGGGGCCGTACAGCCCTCCACGTAGTGCACGAAGGACCCCGGCTCGGCGATGATCAGCGTCCGCTCGAACTGGCCCATGTTCTCGGCGTTGATCCGGAAGTAGGCCTGGAGCGGGATGTCGACCTTCACGCCCGCCGGCACCCACACGAACGAGCCGCCCGACCACACCGCGCTGTTCAGCGCCGCGAACTTGTTGTCGTTGGGTGGGATGACCGTGCCGAAGTACTTCTTGACGATGTCCGGATGATCGCGCAGGCCGGTGTCCATATCCGTGAACACCACGCCCATCTTCTCCAGGTCCTCCCGGATGGAGTGGTACACCACCTCGGACTCATACTGGGCCGACACGCCCGCCAGGAACTTGCGTTCGGCCTCCGGGATGCCCAGCTTGTCGAACGTGTTCTTGATGTACTCGGGCACTTCTTCCCAGGTCTTGCCCTGCTTCTCGGCCGGCTTGATGTAGTAGTAGATCTCGTCGAAGTCGATGTCGTCCAGCTTGCCGCCCCAGGTGGGCATGGGCCGGTTGACGAAGTGCCGGTAGGCCCGCAGCCGGAACTTGGTCATCCACTCCGGCTCACCCTTGTGCTCCGAGATCTGGCGGACAATGTCCTCGTTCAGCCCCTTGCGAGCCTTGAAGAAGTAGTCCTCCTCGTCGTGAAAGCCGTACTTGTAGTCGGTCTGGATGTCCTTTGCAGCAACTGCCATAGTGCTTCCTCTCCTACGCCGGGACCAGTTCGGCCTCGGCCTCCTCGGCCGGCGCGAATTCCCTGATCAGGTTGTCGTAGCCCTCGGCCTCGAGCCGCGCGACCAGCTCCGGACCGCCCGACGTGATGACGCGGCCGCGGTACAGCACGTGCACGTGCTGCGGCTTGATGTAGTTCAGGATGCGCTGATAGTGGGTGATGATGAGGATGCCGAGCTCCGGTCCCGCCAAGCAGTTGACACTTTCGGCCACGATTCGCAGCGCGTCGATGTCCAGGCCGGAGTCGGTCTCATCGAGAATGGCCATCTCGGGCTTCAGCAGCGCCATCTGCAGCATCTCCGCGCGCTTCTTCTCGCCGCCGGAGAAGCCGTCGTTGACGTAGCGGCTGACGAACTGGTTATCCATCTTCAGCAGCTTCATGCCTTCCTGCAGCTCCTTGCGGAAGTCACGCACGGCGATCTCCTTGCCGCGCACCGCGCGCAGGCTCTGGCGCAGGAAGTTGACCAGCGTCACACCGGACACCGTCACCGGGTACTGGAAGGCCAGGAACAGCCCCGTCTTGGCCCGCTCGTCGGGCGTAAGGGCCAGGATGTCCTGCCCCTTCCACAGCACCTTGCCCTCGGTCACGTGGTACTTGGGATGGCCCAACAGGGTGTATGCCAGCGTACTCTTGCCGGAGCCGTTGGGCCCCATCAGCGCGTGTGTCTCGCCGCGTGGCACCGTCAGGTCGACACCCCGCAGGATCTCGCGGCCTTCGACCGTGACATGGAGGTTCTCGATCACCAGTGTGTCGTTCATAGCTAGGCAGGGACTCCAATGTTGACCAGTTGCTGCCTGGGCGCTGGCTGTTCGTTTTCGATCAGGTCGGCCAGGGTCAGCGTATTGAGGACGTTGTTGATGGCGTCCGATACCTGGTGCCACACCCCCCGCGAGGTGCAGCCAGCCTCGCGCTCGCATGCGCCCGAGACGTAGCCCTCGCTGGTGCACTCCACCAGCGCAATCGGCCCCTCGAGCCAGCGCACCACCTCGCCGACCGTGACCTCGCATGGGTTGCGCGCCAGGCGGTAGCCGCCGTGCAGGCCGCGCGTCGCCTCCACCAGGCCAGCCATGCGCAGCGGGGCGATGATCTGCTCCAGGTACGGCAGCGGCAGATGCTCCGCGCTGGCGATCTCGCCCAGCGAGACCAGGCCCTGGTCGTAGCGTCGGGCCAGCTCGGCAACGGCCAGCAGCCCGTAGTGTCCTTTACTCGAGATCCTCATGCCCTCAAAATCCGACTGACTTTGTAGGGAAAGCATAGCAAATTCCGACCTCGCCGGTCAGAAATCAGCCGCGCGTCCGGCGCCCGGCCGAGAGTTAGGCAAATTGTCCTAGATCGCTCGCGCCGGAGGGCCGCACGCCGTTAGCGTGGCGGTAATGCGGCAATGGTTGCGCGCGCTTGCGTTCGGAATCAGCCTGGCGGCATCAGCCACCCTGGCGGGGCCGGTGGCCATCATGTCCGCTTCGGCGCCCGCTCCGGCGGACTGTCAGTTCGTGCTCGGCTTCAAGACGCTCCACGACCTCGATCCCTACGACGTCGGCAGCTGCACGGGCAACCAGGCCTATGCTGCCAACGGCGACGCCGTCCAGATGACCTCGCGCGGCATGTTGGTCTGGCGCAAGGCCGACAACTTCACTGCCTTCACCGACGGCTACCGCACCTGGGTCAACGGCCCGTACGGTCTCCAGGAACGGCTGAACGCCGACCGCTTCCCGTGGGAGGGCCAGCCCAGCGCGCCGGCCACGGCCCCCGCCCTCTCGCCAAACCTCGACAGCATGGCCCGCCAGTTCTTCAGTCTGCTGAACACCGACCGCAAGCTGAACGGCCTGCCGCCGCTGGCGCTCAACGAGCAGCTCAGCTCACTGGCCCAGAGCCGTGCCCAGAGCCTGCTCGCTACCGGCGGCCCGCTGAGCCATTACGACAGCGCCGGCCACCTCGTCCTGAAGGACATCATGAACGACAACAACATCGCCTACGCCACTGCCGGCGAGAACCTGGCCGAGAACAACTTCGACGTCAGCCAGACGGTTACCGTGGCCAACACCGGCCTCATGAACAGCCCCACCCACCGGGCCAACATCCTCAACCCCAAGTATCAGCAGGTTGGCATCGGCCTAGCCGGGCCGAATGCCCGCGGCCAGTTCTTTTACGTCCAGCTCTTCCTGCAGCCCGCCTAGCCCGGAACGGCCTTCGTAAAAACCACCAGCCGCTTGTCGTAGTTCCGGTGGGCGCGGTCGAACGTCCCGTTGCAGGTGATCAGGTTCAGCATGGGCACGTCCGACGGTCCGAAGATCTTGTCCAGCGGCGCCCGGTCGTACGGGTAGGTTTCGGCGCCGATCACCTCGAACGTATGCTCCGAGCCGTCCTCGCCCTGAACCAGCACCTTGTCGCCGGGTTTGAGCTTGTTCAGGTCCCAGAACACCGCCCGGTCCGTGGCCGAGTCCAGATGCCCGGCGATAACGGCGTTGCCCTGTTCGCCGGGCCGGAAGCCTTTCTCGAACCAGGCCACGTCGCTCGGGTCTTTGGGCACGTCCATCGTGCCGTCCGGAGTCGTGCCCACGTGCTCGACCGCGGCCCGCACGTTGATGGCGGGGATGATCAGCTCCTTGGGAACGGCCCAAGCTGGCCTCGGCCCGGCTGGTGATGGCGCCGGCGAGGCGCTGACGCGGGACGGCGCCGAGGCGCTCGCGGCTGGGGCGGCGCTTGCGGCCACGCTCGCCACCGGCGGGCTGGGCAGCGTGGCTTCCGGACTGCGCGGGGTCGCGGCCGTGCCGCAGGCTGCCAGCAGCAGGGCCACGGCCGGCCCAAGGAAGCGCACCCGGATCATGGCGCCGCGCAATGCGCAACTAGTATGCCAACCGGCAGGCGTCAGAATTGATCGAGATGGCTCAGGCAACCAGCGTCGAACGCGGAACCCCGCTCCCCAGCCCAGTCCCGCAGGCAGAACGGACCCCAGGCTCCTATTCCCACCGCGAGGTGACCGTCATCTACAGCGGCCTGGCCCTGGGCATGATGCTGGGCGCCCTCGACCAGACGGTCGTGGCTACGGCCCTGCCGACCATCGTGGGCGAGCTGGGCGGCCTGAACCACCTGTCCTGGGTGGTCACCGCCTACCTGCTGACCTCTACCGCCTGCACGCTGCTGTACGGCAAGCTGGGCGACCTCTACGGCCGCAAGCGCATGTTCCAGCTGGCGATCGGCATCTTCCTGGTGGGATCGGCGCTGTCCGGGTTGAGCCGGAGCATGGGCCAGCTGGTCGCCTTCCGCGCGCTTCAGGGCGTGGGCGCCGGGGGCCTCATGACCTCCGCGATGGCCATTATCGGCGACGTCGTGGCGCCCCGGGAGCGTGGACGCTACCAGGGCTACAACGCCAGCATCTTCGGCCTGGCCAGCATCGGCGGGCCGCTGCTGGGCGGGTTCTTCGTGGACCATCTGGGCTGGCGCTGGGTGTTCTACATCAACCTGCCGATTGGCCTGGCCGGCCTGGTGATGTCCAGCCTGGTGCTGCGTGGCATGTCCCGCCGGCGCCAGCACGAGATCGACTACGCCGGCGCGGCCCTGATGGTGCTTGCGGTCACCAGCCTGCTGCTGGTTACCGCCTGGGGCGGCACCCAGTACGCCTGGACGTCGCCCATCATCCTCGGCCTGGCCGCCGGGGCGCTTGTCTTCGGTGCAACCTTCATCCTGCGTGAGCTGAAGGCCGGCGAGCCGATCCTGCCGCCGGAACTGTTTGGCCTGACGGCCTTCCGCGTGGCGACCTCCTGCATCATGCTGATGGGCATGATCATGTTCGGGGCGACGATCTTCCTGCCCATCTTCCTGCAGCTGGTCGTCGGCGTGACGCCCACCCACTCGGGCGCGCTGCTGGTGCCGCTCATGCTCGGCATGATCTGCACGTCCATCGCCGGGGGCCGGTTCATCAGCCGCACCGGCCGCTACAAGGGACTGCCCATCGCTGGCTTCAGCGTCTGCCTGCTGGCGTACGTCCTGTTCTCGACCATGGACGCAGGCACGCACCAGCTGCAGGTCAGCGCCTACATGGTGCTGCTTGGCCTTGGCATCGGCCTCATCCCCCAGGTGCTGACCACGGCTACCCAGAACGAGGTGCCGCAGCGGCACCTGGGCTCGGCCACGTCCGGGCTGCAGTTCTTCCGGTCCATGGGCGCCTCGTTCGGCGTGGCCTTGTTTGGGGCCATCCTCAACAGCCGGCTGGCCTACTGGCTGCCGCGGCTGCTCCCGGCCGGCTCGGCCAAGCTGGGCTTCCAGCCGGCCGATCTGCAGGGCAGCCCCGCCCAGTTGGCCACCCTTCCGCCGGATGTTCGCGTCGCCGTCGTGGACGCCTTCGCCCACTCGCTGCACGTCGTGTTCCTGGCCACGCTGCCGATCGTCGCGGCCGGCTTCATCCTGGTGCTGTTCCTGGACGAGAAGCCGCTGCGGACCCAGGCCTGGGCGGCCGCCCGGCCCGAGCGCATACAATCGCCCGCATGAGAAACGGCATCCCCGTCATCGACGCCGATGGCCACATCATCGACGACGAGAAGGTCTACCGCCAGCGCATGCCGGAGAAGTACCAGCGCAAGCGCGGCGGCTACTACCCTACTGACGCTTTCGACCGCAGCCAGAATGAGACGCTGAATTGGCGCCCGGGCACGGTCGAGAAGAACCTGGCCGACAACGATCTGGAAGGTATCGACGTCCAGGTCTACTACCCCACCGGCGGCCTCGGCCTGGCCTGGATCCGGGACGCCGAGTACGCCGCTGCGCTGGCGCGGGCCTATAACGACTACCTCCACGAATGGTGCTCGGCCAATCCCCAGCGCCTGAAGGCAGTCGCCATCGTTCCCCTTGAGGCCGACGTCAAGGCGGCCATCGAGGAGATGAGCCGCGCTGTGGGCCAGCTCGGCGCCGTCGGCGTCATGGTCAACACCTACGACCACGGCCGCAACAAGGGGCATCGCGATTTCTGGCCGTTCTACGAGGAGTGCGCCCGGCAGGGTGTGCCGGTGGGCTTTCACGGCCACGGCAGCGACGAGATGAACGCCGTCGGCCATTTCGAGAACTTCCTGGGCGTGCACACGTGGTCGCACGCCCCGGATCAACTGGTGACCTGCACTGCCGTCCTGTACAGCGGCATCCTGGAGCGGTTCCAGGACCTGCGCGTGGCGTTCTTGGAGGCCGGCTGCGGCTGGGTGCCGTTCTGGATGGAGCACATGGACGAGGAGTGGGAGAAGCGCAAGTTCGATGCGCCGCTCCTCACCGCGCCGCCGTCGGAGTACATGGCCTCCGGCCGGGTCTGGGTGTCTTGCGAGCCGGAGGAGAAGACCATCCCCTACGTCGCGCAGTGGATCGGCGAGGACCAGATCCTCTACGCGTCCGATTATCCGCACTGGGATGGGGGCTTCCCCAACTCGGTCGCCACGCTGGCCGGTCGCACCGACGTGCCGGAGAGCCTCAAGCGGAAGATCTTCTTCGAGAACCCCCAGCGGTTCTACGGCTTCACGGTCGACACGGCCGCCTTCAAAGAAGCCGTCCCCGCGGGAGCCGTGGCGTGAGCTTTCGCGTCGTTGCGGAGAGGGTGGGCGCCGCGGCAGGCGTGGCCATGTTCCTCGCCGCCTGCGGCGGCCCTGCCGCCACTGGGCCGGCGGGCGGGAGCGGCCAAGCTGCTGCCACTGCGGCGGCCGCGCCGGCTTCGGCCCTCGCTAGGCCCGCGGCCGCCAGCGGCGCCGCGAGCCCGGTGGCAAAGCAAGGCGCCGCCCCGTCCCTCAACCTCAGCTTCAGCGCCACCACCGCCTCGCAGTCGCCGGCGGCCATCGCCCAGGAGCTCGGCCTCTATCAGAAATACGGCCTCGGTAAGACCGAGCTGAAATTCATCGCCTCCGGATCGCTCAGCGTCACCGCTCTCCTCAGCGGCGACATCGACGCCCAGATCACCGGCGGCGACGCCATCGTCGGCGCCCGCGTCAAAGGCAGCCCGGGCATCATGATCGGCGCCTTCAAGAACAACCTCACCGGCACCATCATGGCCCGCCCGGGGATCGACTCCATGAAGCAGGTCAAGACCATGGGCACCAGCCGTATCGGCTCGAACACCCACTACATGGCCCTGCAGGTCCTCAAGCGCGAGGGGCTCGATCCCAAGGGCGTGACCTTTGTTCAGACCGGCAGCAACGCCAACAACGTGGCCGCCCTCACCACCGGCCAGATCGACGCCGCCGGCATGGTCCCGCCCGACGACCTGACCGCCAAGGCCCAGGGCGCCCATGCCATCGTCGACGTGACCGCCATGAAGATCCCCTACCCGGCGGCGACCATCGCCACCACCGAGACCAAGCTGAACCAGAACCCGCAGGCCATGCGCAGCCTCATGCAGGCGCTCGCCGCGGCCATGAAGATCTACTTCGATGAGCCCAACACGGCCATCCCGATCATCAAGAAGATGACCCAGCTCGAGGACAACGCCACCGTCCAGGCGGCGTACGACTCGGAGAAGAAGGTCATGGAGCGTGAGCTGACCCCTCGGCTGGAGGCCATCCAGGCGCTGCTGGAGGAACAAGCCCAGACCGAGCCCGCTGCCAAGAACTTCAAGCCGGAGCAGATGGTGGACGACCGCATCCAGAAGGAGCTGGTCGCCTCGGGTTTCTTCAAGAATCCGTAGCGCGTCCGGTGTAAGCCGGCCGTAGGCTCGCACTGAGCATGATTCGGTCCGAGCGCCACTGGCGCCATGCCCTGCGCGAGCGGTTGCGCCTCATCCACAAGCTGAGCTGGCTCGAGCGCCGGCTGGCCCGCCAGCGCCGCGAGGCAATCCGGCGGCATCTGCCGGCGCACATCTACGCCATCGACGGCACGTGGTTCCGCCAGGCCGGCCGGCGCCGGCCCGCCGAGCTCCGCCGGCCGTGAGGACGCTCTCGCCAACCCTGGCCGCGGCCGTCGGCGCCACGGGCCGCCAGCCGGCGGTGCGGGTCAAGCTGGCCGACGACAAGGAGCACTGGGCCCTTTACCGCCAGGATTCGCCGGCCAAACCGGTCACCGGCTGCGCCGCCGTGGTGGCGGGTGACGGCTCCCTGGTCCGCGCCGCGCTGTTCGACAACGGCGGCGCGGGCAACGCTGACCTGGCCGTGCAGCGCATCACCGATCCCGCCATCGCGTCCCAGTGGACATCCTGGACGGTGCTGGTGGCGAGCGCGGCGGAAGCCTCCCAGCCGCTCGCCCTCTCGCTGCACCCCGGCGGGCTGCTTCGGCTGTTCTATGGCGACGGCCCGAGCGGCGGCGCCACTATCAAGCTGCTCGAGTCGGCCACCAATGGGGCCGGCTGGACCGGCCCCTCGACTGTCTTCTCCGGCCCCAGCTCGTTCTTCTACCTGGCCAGCGCCGGGAACGATGATCTGTTCGCCTGTCGAAACACGGCCGTTGGCGTCTGGGACGTCCAGTTCTTCAAGAAGTCTGGCGGCGTTTGGCAGGCGCCGCTGACCTGGAGCCTGGGCACGCTCAGCTCGATGTTCGGTATCGCCGCCGTCTGGAATGGCTCGACCTACTTCTTCGCCTTGTCGGCCTGGTACACCGCGGGGCTCGGGCTCGAAGCCTACCAGTTCGACGGCGTAAACGCCTGGACGGACCTCAATTTCATCGTGCCCGTCGATGGCAGCAACGTGGGATTCCAGTTCCGGCTCCCCAGCGTGCAGCTCGTGGACGGGCTGTACCGCCTGACCTATCGCGAGCACGACGACGGTTTCGTCGACGGCCAGGTCTACGACCGCTACCGGATCGCCAGGTCGCTCGATTTCGTCCACTGGTGCGCCGGCCTGCCAGTCTCACCCCAGGCGCTCACCAGCGCCTCGGGCGCGCCCTTCGCCAAGGCCTTCGGGTCGTACTTCGCCACCACGCCCACCTCCACGTTCTCCTCGCCGGTCTACTCCGCGTCCGATGCCGGCCGGAACAGTGATGTCTCGGCCCAGGTACTGAGCTGCGAGCGAAACGAGTCGCTGCTCCGCGCGAGCGAGGTGCGCGTCGTGGTCTCGAACCAGGGCGGCCAGTTCAACAGCTGCCCCGGCCTGGCCAAGAACGGCACGCTCCTCCTGAACGAGGGCTACGTCACCGGTGCCGGAACGGAGGTGGTCAACGTCGCCACCGCGCTGATCGATCGCTGGTACTTCAGCCGGGCCCCGGGCGAGAACGAGCTGGTCATCGTCGCTCAGGACCAGAGCCGCTGGCTGGACAACGACGCGCCGCTGCTCCTTACCTATAGAAATAGGTCGGTGGTCTGGCTGGCACTCGAGATTGCCGCCAGGGCGGGGCTCTTCCAGGTGTTCTGGCCGGGCACGCCGGCCATGGGCCAGGTCCTGGCCAGCTTCGCCATCCAGCCTGGCCAGAGCTGGCGCCGCGCGCTGCACCGCCTCATGGAGGCCTACGGTCTGGAGTACACCGTCCGCGCCGACGGCTCGCTCGTCCTGCACGACCCCACCGTGGCTGCCGCCTCGGTCTGGACCTGGCAGAACGAGATCCAGGCGGCTCAGCTCGGCCAGACCGATCTGCCGGCCAATCATGTGCGGGTCTTCGGCCAGGCCACGCAGGCCGAGGCCTGGGACTACACCGCCGCCGAGGCCGCAGGCGTGGAGCGCTACCTGCAGGTCGTCGATCGCGCGCTCGGCAGCGCATCCCAGGCGGCCATACGCGCCGGCAACGAGCTCCTGCTGGAGCAGCGCAAGTCGCGCGGGGGCGAGCTGCACGTGCCGCTGAATCCCGGCCTCGAGCTGCTGGACGTCGTCACCGTGGTGGATGGCGCGATCGGTTTGAGCCAGGCCTATCGCTGCCATGGCATTCAGGCGGGGATGAATGTCGCCGAGGGCACGTTCGAGATGACGCTGGAGCTGATGGGAACGTAGCTATGCCGGAGTTCACCGTGGCCGTGGGCGCCGTCTACGGCTTTGACGCCGCCACGTATACCTGCTCGGTCCAGCCCGACGGCGCCCTCACGACGTTCCTGAAGAACGTCCCTGTCTCACGCCACCTCACGCCCTCCCTGCTGCCTAACGGCGCCCGCGTGTCGCTGCTGCTGTTCGACGAGAACCATCCCGCCGACGCGATGGTCGTGGGCGTGACTACCAGCAACCTGCGCCTGCCGAGCTGCCGCCTCTATCGCGGCTCGGCCCAGACCATCCCCAACGCCAGCCAGACGCCGCTGAGCTTCACCGCCGCCCGGCACGACACCATGAGCGGCATCGACCCCATGTGGTCCGCCGGGGATCCGACGCGCGTGGCCATCCACACGCCGGGTATCTACATCGCCACCGCCTGCGTGGAGTTCGCCGCCAACGCCGCCGGCATGCGCACGGTGGCCCTGTTCGATACCACGGCCAACCAGTTCTTCGCCATCGACGAGGGTCCGCCGGTCGGCGGCGACACCACCGACCTGACCTGCAGCTCCGGGCCCTATTACGTGGCGGCTGCCACCTCGTTCCAGGTGTATATGTTCCAGAACAGCGGCGCGGCCCTCGACGTGAACGCCAGCCCGGCCTACTCGCCGGAGTTCGCAGTGGCCATGATCGGCTGAGCTGAGCGGCCGCGGGCGATTCTACCTAGGGTTTTACCTGTTGCGATTTGCCGGCTTATCCTGTATAGCTGCGGATAACCACCATAAGCCACGCGCACGGCTTGGGAGGGGCCGCACACGGGCGAGGAGTCAGATGATGGAACGGAAGAGAATAGCCCGGCGGATCCCTGCCACGCCCGATCCACCGCGGCCCCGGCGGAAAGCCCCTGCCGAACGGGCACGCCGCCTAGCCCGCGTCCGCCTTCAGCGTGAGGAGCGCGCCGGGCCGTCAAGCGCGGCGGCGCGCTGCGTGGCTAGCTCTGCCCTCGCCGGTCGTGCTCCACATTGAAGCGCGCCATGAACGCCAGCAGCGGGTGCGCGCCCAGCTTCGTCAGGGCGTCCACCTCCAGCGCCCGAGCGGCCTGCGTCTCCTGAGGTGAGAGCCCGTACTCCGCCATCACCGCCTCCGGATCTTCCATGAACCGCCTGCGCACACCTTCATCCATGCGCACCCGGTACAAGAGCTTGTTCAGCCGGAAGGCGCCGGCCGGCGGATGCCGGTAGTGCAGGCGGGCATCAGTCGAGTTCACGCCGGAAGGTCCCCGTCCGGAGAACTCAGGTCCACCAGCCCACCGCGTAGCCGTGATGCCAGGTCGGCTGGTATGTCAGCAGCTCGAACGGCCGCTCGCCGCCCAGCATGCCCATGGCCACCAGCCAGGTGCGCAGCTCCGTGTTGCCGGTTTCGTCCAGCTTCTCGGCGGAGCAGTCGGCCAGCGCCTTGAAACGGCCGGCCTTCAGCTCGTCCAGCAGCGCGTAGTCGAACTCGTAGTCCGGCTGGCCGTAGCGCTCCGTCCCCGGATAATGGGACATCCCGCCGCTGGCCAGCACCGCCACCCGCTCCGGCCTCCGCCGCAGGATCTCGCCTACCGCCTGGCCAAGCGCGTAGCAGCGTTTGGGCGGCGGCTGCGGGGGCACGTAGGTGTTGACGAACAGCGGCAGGACCGGGATGGCGCGCTCCCCAAGCACGTAGTGCAGCGGCACCAGCGAGGCGTGGTCCAGCTCCGCCTCCTGCGAGTAGGCCAGATCGAAGCCGGCCTCCAGACCCTCCTCCAGCAGGGCTAGCGCCAGGTCCGTGGCCACCGGATAGCTCCAGCGGCGGCCGGCGAATGACCCGGCCGCCTCCTCCGCCAGGTACACCGTGAAAGGCGCGATGCAGTTCAGGAAAAAGCCCTCCAGGTGGTCGCCCGTGATCAGCAGCAGCGCGTCCGGCCTGGTCTCGTCCAGCCGGCGGCCCAGGCCGGCCATCGCCTCGACGGTCAGCCGCACTTGGTCCGGATCTTCCGTGGGCGGCGGCGCGATCAGCTGCGGCGCATGCGCCGTGGCCATGACCGCCGCCAGCTCAGCCATTGACTCTGCCTAAGCGGGAACTCTCGTCTTCAGGCCGAACAGCTCCGCCGCGTTGCGGTGCAGGATCTTCTCCTTCGTCTCCGTCGACAGCCGCGGATGCTCCTGGACCTCGTGCATGCTCCTGGGGAACTCGTTGTCCCAGTGCGGGATGTCCGAGGCGTACAGGAAGTGGCTGTCCCCGAGGTACTCGATGGCCTCCGGCAGGAGCGTCTCGCCGGCCTCGATGCTGAAGAAGATGTTCGACTCGCGCACCACTTGGCTGGGCTTCTTCTTGAGCAGCGGCGCCTCCAGCTCGGCGCGTTTCTCCCAGTGCTCGTCCAGCCGGTCCAGGTAGTACGGGATCCACGTCGCGCCGATCTCCAGGAAGGCCAGCTTCAGCCCGGGGAAGCGCACCGGCAGGCCCTGGCAGACGACGCTGGTGAAGTGCAGCAGCATGCCCGCCGTGAAGGAGTAGCTGTGAACCTCGTTGAACGTGCTGAGCGCGTCCGCGCCGTACTGCTCCGCGAAGCCGCGCGTCCCGTGGAAGCAGATGGCCGCGCCGGTCTCCTCCGCGGCGGCATAGATGGGGTCGTAGAACGGGTCGCCATAGGCCACCCGCACGCCGGCCGTCAGCAGCTCGAAGCCGATCAGCCCCAGCTCGTTGACCGCTCGCCGCAGCTCCTTCGCCGCTTCGTCGGGGTAGGCCAGCGGCAGCACGCCCACGCAATGGACGCGCTGCGAGCGGGAGTTGAAGTCTTTGGCGAAGTGATCGTTGTAGGCCCGCGCCACGGCGATCTGCCAGTCCTTCTCCTGCAGCTTGGCCACGCGGCCTGCGCCCGTGGGGAAGCACACCGCGTGCTCCATGTTGTGGTGATCGCAGATGCGCTCCCAGGCGTCAACCTGCTCGGCCGGGCTCATGTCGCGCCGGTAGACCACGCCCGGCGCCGGCGTGTATGACGGCCCGTCCTGGGGGCGAACCATCGTCAGATCGTTGTCCCACGGCTGGTCGCGCGGGGTCAGCGGCGTCTGCCGCCGGTCGAAGGGTGATTGCAGGTGCTTGCGCACATCCTGCTCGCGCTCGAGGATGTGGCCGTCGGCGTCAATAACGGGAATGCGGTCTGCCATAGTGCCGCCGATTGTATCTCCACCGGCGATCGCCGGCGGGCAGCTGCGCAAGGGCCGCCGCACGCAGCGGTTACACTGCTTGCCGATGCAACGGCGCGAAGTGCGCGGCGGCCGGACTCCCGTCGCCAGCTACACCGAGGGGCCGGGCTCGCCCCTTTCCCTGGCAACCCAGCATGGCAGCCTGCTCTTCCTGTCCGGCATGGGACCGATCGACCCCGCCACCAAGACCGTGCCCAGCCAGGACATCCGCCAGCAGGTCCGGATCACGCTCAACAACCTCAAGCAGGCCCTCGAGGGCTCGGGCAGCTCGCTGGCCAACGTCCTCAAGGTGAACTGTTACCTGCGCAACCCTGAGGATTTCCAGGCCTACAACGAGGTCTACGCCGAGTTCTTCCGCGACGGCTTCCCCGCCCGCACAACGGTGGTCGCTCCGCCGCCCCGCCCTGGAGTGAACGTGGCCATCGAGGCGGTGGCCTACATCAACGAGCCGGAGTAGAGCAGCGCCGCGGCCGCGGCGGCCGCCAGCCCGGCCGCGGCCAGCAGCCACAGCCGCGCTGTGAAACGGCGCCGGCTCGGCGGCGGCGCCCACAGGGCCAGCGGAAGGTAGCGCAGCGCGCGAGGGTCATGGGCGTCGTACATCATGTCTGCAACACCCAATAACGGCCGTCCGGCCGAAGCTGATACGGGCGCCCCCATGGCATACCAGTTGCGACTTTCCTTCAGGTAAGCGTGCGGGGGCCATTTCCCCAAAACCAACGCACGCGCAGGAGGAGGGAAGCCATATGGCAATGGCAACCGACTATCACGCCCGCGGCCCGGATGAGTGGCCGGTGCACTGGAGCGCTGTTTGGGTAGGCGCTCTCACGGCCCTGGCGGTCGCTCTCATCATTGGGCTCATAGGCATCGCGGTCGGCGCTCATGAGGTGGGTGCCGCGGGCCGGCTCGCCGACTTCCACAAAGTCAGCATCCTCGCGCTGGTGTTCGCCATCGCGGGGGCGTTCTTCGCAAACGCGGCTGGCGGCTGGGTGGCCGGCAAAATCGGCGGCTTTCGCCGCGCCGAACCGTCGATGCTGCACGGAGGCATCGCCTGGCTGGTAGCCGTACCGCTGCTGCTGATCCTGGCGGCGCTTGGCGCCGGGAGCTTCTTCGGCGGCTGGTATGGCGGCCTGGCGGGAACCCCGGCGTGGGCGGCGCAAGCGGCGGCCTCGGCAGCTCCGGCGGGGAACGCCGCGCAGCTGGCCCGGAACGAGGCTCTGGCGACGCTGACCGCTCTCCTGGTAGGCCTTATTGGCGCCGTGATCGGCGGCTGGATGGCCTCCGGCGAGCCTATGACCTTCACCCATTGGCGCCAGCGGGAAGCCGAGCCTGAGCACATCGCCAAGACTCGCGAGACGCGTGTCCGCGTGACCGCCGTCGGTTCATAAGCACAGATAAGGAGGAACAGGCATGGTTCTGGTTCTGTTGTGGCTGCTGGGGGTGCCCCTCGGCCTGATCTTGATCCTCTTCCTGCTGGGAGTGGGACACTGAGGCCATAGACGGCCCCGCACGGCGGGCCAGAGCCGCCGTCCGGCTCTGGCCCGCCGTTCTGTTGTCGAGTAGCCTGATCCGCATGCCCAAGCACATCATTCAGCCCGCCGGCTGGCCCGACCCCGGCGCCACGCGCGCCTACTCTCACGGAGTCCGCGCCGGGAACCTGCTGTTCCTCGCCGGCCAGACCGGTACCGATGCCGAACCGCGGCCGGGCGCCGGCCGGTTCGAGCTCCAGACGCGCCGCACCTTCGAGCGGATGCAAACCATCCTCCAGGCGGCCGGCGGTTCGCTCGACAACCTCGTGACCATGACGGTGTTCGTTACCGATATGCGCTTTGGCGACGAGTTCGTCCGCCTGCGCGGCGAGATCCTGAAGCGCGACTTTCCCGCCAGTGCGCTGATCGGGGTCAGCCACCTGGCCAACCCGGACGCGCTCCTCGAAATCCAGGCGGTGGCGGCCCTGGACTAGCTGCGCAGCCAGCCCCGAACGACCAGAGCCGGAGGCCCAAGCGGGCCTCCGGCTCACATGGCGAGCCCCCGCTGCCCGCTGGTTCGCGGGCGGCGGGGGCGTTGGCTATTTGCCGATGCGGCCGTTCAGCCGTCGCCTCTCCTCCTTTACAACAGCTAGTGGTGCAAGAGGCGTGGCATGCTGGAGGCGCCGCTGTTGCGACCGATACCATTGCCGCGATGTCGAGCAATGAAGTCTTCCTGAAGGCCTTCGAGGCCATCCGGCGCCGGTTCGCTCTGACGCTAGAGGACGTTACGCCCGAGCAGTTGGCCTACCGGCCGCACGTCGAAGCTAACTCCATCGCGTGGCTGGGCTGGCACCTCACCCGCTGGCAGGACGCGCAGGTTTCCCGCTTCGCCGGCCAGGACCAGGCCTGGCTCGGCGGCTGGGCCGCGAAGTTCGGCCGCCCCGCCGATCCTCAGGACACCGGCGTCGGCCACACCAGCGCCGACGTTGCAGGCCTGCAGGCCTCAGCCGAAGTCCTCTTGGCCTACCACGACGCCGTCTACCGGCGGACGGTCGCCTTCCTGCAGGACGCCGATCTGGCCCGCGAGGTCGATGACCCTGTGCGCGGCCGCGACACCATCACCGGCCGCCTCGTCGGCGTGCTGTCCGACAACTTCCAGCACGTCGGCCAGATGGCCTACCTGCGGGGCTTGCTGGCCCAAAGCCACTGGGGCGTGCACTGACCTGGCGGGGCTGGGCCCCGCGCCGCTCGCGGAGGTGTATGGGAGTCGAACCCACCAGGGAACGCCCAAACGCCCCCTCAGACGGTTTTGAAGACCGCGGAGCCCACCGGGACCCGCACACCTCCTATCGCTGGCCTGCCGGCAGGCGGGCCACGCCAAGGGCGAGTATAGGCAGCCTTTGGCGACCATGGCCATTGACGCCGGCGTCACCCTCGAAGCCGAGCGAGCCGCCCGCGAGCAGGCCGAGCAGCGGGCCGCCGAGCAGACGCGACTGCGAGACGAGCTGCAGCAGCATATGGCCGAGCACATCCGGTTGAGCGCTGCGCTGCCTGCGGCCGCCGAGGAGCGCGATGAGGCCCTGGCCCGCGAGCAGAAGGCCCGGCTGCAGGCCGAGCGTCTCCAAGCGCTTTACGCAGCAGCTGAGCACCAGCCTGGCCCCGGTGACGGCGCTCCGGGCCCTGGTCTCCGGCCGGGCCATTGGCTCGCTCGTGGTTGCGCCCATCATCTCCCGGACGCCGGCCCTGGGCGTGATCGAGGTGTATCCGCCGGCGGTGGGCGCCTTCCATGAGCGCGCGGGCGGTCTCCTGCTCACCCTCGCCACCGCCGCTACGGCGGTCGAGCACGCTCGGACGTTTACCATCCGTCTGCCACCCTCTAGGTAATCTGTTCTAGGGGCATCGGGCCAGCGTTCTGAGCGCGCCTGTCACCACCTAGGTGTTCTCTGCGTTTGAGTGCAGCGAAGTGCCTAGGAGGTTCGCTGCAGCTTATGAAGAAGATCGCCCGCGCTTTGGCCGCCCTGGCCATCACTGGCGGGCTCTACGCCGCCCTCACCTCAGTGGCCGGCGCCGCCGCCTTCCCGCCGATGACCGCGCCCGAGTACCAGTTCCTGGCGGAGCTGAATGCCGACCGCGCCGCCAACGGGCTTCCGCCGCTGGCCGCCAACGGCATCCTGTCCGGTTTGGCCCGCCAGCGCAGCGAGCAGATGCTGGCCAGCGGGTCCTTCAGCCACTACGATGGCGCCGGCAAGCTCATCTTCCAGGGCCTGCTCAATGGTGTGGGCTTCCCCTACGCCTTCGCCGGCGAGAACCTGGCCGAGAACAACTATCCCTGGGGCCAATCGCTGGACCAGGCCAACGCGGCGCTCATGAACAACCCCGCGCACCGCGGTAACATCCTGAACCCGCGCTTCAACGAGGTGGGCGTGGGCATCGCCGGCCCTGGCGCCGGCGGCCGCTTCTACTACACCCAGCTGTTCGCCCAAACCTGGTAGGCCGCCGGGCCTGAGTCCTGCGTGCGCTCAATGCACCGGCGAAGGCCGCTCGCCGCTGATGAACAAGGCGGCTCTAGGTCAACCGGTCCAGATATTCCGGTTTCTCGCGCCACGTCTCGTCGAACTGATCCTTCGGCTTGGCCACGAATACCGCGTTCTCGGTCGTGTCCTCGACCGCGCTCACGGGCACGTAGAGCTTCTCGCCCAGGCCGAAGAGGCCCGTCTTCACCTCGATGACCTCTTCGTGGGCCGGCGCCCCCTCGCCCATCATCGACACATCTTCGCGGTAGACATGGCCGACCGTGCCCACCTTGTCCCCGTTCACGTCACACAGATCTTGGCCCGGAAGAATGCGGCCGATATAACGCTCTGCCATACAGCTTTACCTCCTCGCGATCTGAGCTAAGAGCGTTTGGCTCACCAGCGGCACGCAGGACGCGTGCCATTTACGGCCAGCGGACCAGGGCCCCAAACTGAGGCTCCCGCCGCCGGCGGATGTCCTCCAGCCGCTCACGGAAGCGCTCCAGGGCGTCGTTCCCGAGCTTGCGCCAGGCTTCCGGCACCATGGTGTCGTCCAGAGCGTCGCGCATCTCGCCGTCCTGGAGGCGGAAGTTGTCGGCGGCCGGGGTCCCGTACTGCAGGCAGGCATAACCGTAGGCGCCCAGCGCGATCGCGTCTGCATCCTGATCGGGAATGGTGCTGCCGCTGCCGTCCAGCTGGTGAATAGCGGCGTAGGTGACGTTCATGATGTCCCCGTCGAGTCGCGCCGGCGGCAGGCTCAGCACGAACAGCCCGCCCTGCTCCTCGAACGGCGCCAGCGCCCGCGGCCACTGGCCCACGGGGTACTCCACCTCCTCTATCCACCACGCCTGCAGCGAAGCCGCCGGCTGCGGGAGCCTGAATGGCTCCGCCGCCAGCGAGGTGAGGGTGTACGCGCCGGCGCCGGCGTTGTCCCGCCGGCCGTTCCACGTCTCCGCCCCCGGCGCCGCGGCCGCATAGACGTTGTATGCCTGCGCGCCGGCCACCGTCGCGATCTGCACCGACACAGCGGCGTTCGCGCCGACGCTGACGGATGCCTCGGCCGAGGGCGCGCTCTCGGTCGAGCCCACCGCGGCTGTGAGCTTGACGTAGATCGTGCCGGACGGCAGCGAGCCGCCGCCCGCGACCGCCGTCAGCACCGGCGCGGCCGGTGCCGCCAGCGTGGACGGAGCCGGCAGCGGATACGCGCGGACGCCCGTCAGGACCGGCAGAACGATGGGCTGCAGGCGGGGCGATGCCAGGCTGTAGTCTTTCGCCGCACGCCCGATGCAGCGGTCGAGGATGGCGGCCGGCCAGCGATAACTGGTGGCGTCGGTGTCGTTGAGGTCCTGGCGGACGATGGTTTCCACGTCGCCCAGCGTCATGAGTAGGTCACCACGTACACCATCCCCGCCGGTGATTGGATGAGGATCCCGCGTCGGCAAGCGACCTGAAGGTCGGTGATGGAGCCGGCGGCGAGCGTGGTCGGGCCGAAGATCGTCGCCAGCGCCGCTGCGCCGGCGGGATCGGCGCTGTCCAGGATCTTGACATTGCCCGGCGTCCCGCCCGTCCCAGGGACATGGATGCGGTGAACGCGCCCGCCGCCCCGTTTGAACACGGAGTTGGCCGGAACCGCCGCCTGGCCATCCAGCGCCTGTCCCTGGTCGACGAACGTGGCCGCGCTCAGCTGGCCGGCCGCGTTCCGGCCAAGCAGCACTTCGGCGCCTGCGGTCCGCCCGTAGACGTTGATGCCCGTGGCCCCCGCCGGCAGCGCGGGCAGCGTGATCCGCACCTCCCCTGGCCCCGGTCCGGACCAGGTGACGGTCGATTCCGCTCCGGGTGTGCCCTCGAAGTCTTCCCACAGCAGCGAGAACTGGTAGCCGTAGGTGCCTGGGCTCAGCCCGGGACCGAAGAACCGAGCGTTCGAAGCGGCCTTGGTCGATAGGGCGGCGGCCGCGAGCGTCGGGGCGGTCGCCGCCGGCAGGGGAATGGGCACGTAGCGCTTGCCGCCATAGCTGGTGAGCGCGTTCTGGCCTTCATCTAAGTGCATGCCCGCAGCGTAGGCGCGGCTCGCACCAGATGGTCTGGTGTAAGGGGCCTGCATCCTCCGTCGCAGGAGGTGCCCATGTGCAAGAACGTCAATTAACCGTCTGCGACCAGATCGAGCTGAGGGAGGCCGCCCTGATCTCGGCCGACGGCCGCGAAGTTGAGGTGACCGTGCTGGAGAGCGGGCTGTCCCGCAACGGCTGGTACTACTCGCCCCAGCTGCTCGAGGCCGCGACGCCGATCTTTGAAGGCGCTCGCGCATTCGCCGATCACCCCGGACCTGGCGACCGGGCCGAGCGATCCGTCCGCGACATCGTCGGCTACTACCACTCGCCGCGCTTCGACCCGGCAGCCGCGGACCGGCCGGCGCGCATCAAGGCCGTGCTCAAGGTCCTCGACAGCGCCGACTGGCTGTGGACGATGATCGCCGAGGCCATCGCCGGGGGCCGCCCGTTCATCGGTCTCTCGGTCGATTTCGTCGGCGCCGTCAAACCCGGCGTCCGCGCCGGCGCTCCCGTCAGGGAGGTCCAGGCTATCCGCCAGCTGCTCAGCGTTGACGTCGTCACCCGGCCGGCCGCCGGCGGCCGTTTCGAACGCATCCTGAATTCAGAAGAGGAACAGATCATGAATCCCGAACCCCAGGTTCAGGAGGCGGTGAGCGAAGCCCAGCGCCTCCTCGACGAAGCGCGCCGTGAACGGCGCATCGCGGAGTGCGAGCGCAGCCTGAACGGCATGCTGGCCGCCACCAAGCTGCCGTCGGCCTTCCAGGACAAGCTGCGCAAGCGCTTCGCCGGTACCGACACCGCGCCCGAGGTCATCCAGGAAGCTATCGATGAGGAGACCGCCGCGCTGGCGTCAGTCCTCGATGCGCAGCTCATCACCGGCATGGGCGCCGACAAGGCGACAATCACCAGCCGGACCGAGCTCGACCGCTATCAGACAGCGCTCGACCTGCTCCTCGGCGTGGACGTGGCCGAAGCCGACCGCCGCGGCGTGCCCAAGCTCAGCGGCATCCGCGAGGCCTACATCCTGGCCACAGGCGACAGCGCCATCTCCGGCGCTACGGACTTCGAGCGTGCGCTGATCAGAGAAGCGGACACCACCACCTCATCGTTCAGCTTCCTGCTGGGTACGTCCATGAACAAGCGGCTGCTCAAGGAATACCAGGCCTGGCCCGCTGAATGGATGCGCTTCGTCTCGATCGTGCCGATCAAGGATTTCAAGCAGCAGGACCGCATCCGGCTGGCCTCATTCGGCTCGCTGCCGGTGGTCAATGAGGACGCGCCGTACACCACGGTCTCGCTCAGCGACACGCGCGCCAGCTACGTGGCCAAGAAGTACGGCAACATCGTCGCCGTCTCGCGCGAAGTCATTGTCAACGATGACCTCCAGGCCATCCGCCAGATTCCCCAGAAGCTGGCCGTCGCCGCCGCCTACACGCTGGCCGAGTTCGTCTATGGCTTCCTGTCGGGCGGCCGCGGCTCGGCCGTGTACGACGGCTTCAACCTGTTCGACGCCGCGGCCGGCCCCTACAACCACGGCCACAACCGGCGCGTCGATGCGCTGGCGACGGCGGGCTTGACCCTGGGCATCACGACCATGAAGGAGCAGACCAACATGGCCGGTAAGCGTATCGGCCTCAAGCCGGCTTTCCTTGTCGTCCCGCCGGAGCTCGAGTTCACGGCGCTCCAGCTGATGAAGTCCGGCGGCTAGCCGGGCGGCAATCTCAACGACATCAACCCGGTCATGGGCTACTGCGAGGTCATCGTCTCTCCGCAGCTGACCAATACCGTGGAGTGGTTCCTGGTTGCCGACCCGCGCGCCGTGGACACCATCGAGATCGGCTTCGTGGGCGGCCAGCTCAACCCGGCGCTGCTCGTCCAGGACCAGCCGCTCTTCGGCCTCAACTTCACCCAGGACGTAATCAGCTATAAGGTTCGCCACGAGTACGGCGGCGCGGTGGTCGACTACCGCGGCTTCTACAGCGGGGGCGACTAGCCGGATCGAGCGGGGGCGGGCGTGGCGCTGATGACCACTGGGGTCGGCCCCACGCCCGCCGCCGCCCAGGGCTGCCCGTTGGGCTTGAGGGTGACGGCTTGCAGCGATGTGGCCACCATATTGTCCTTCTGGGTGCCCACCCTCAGGTCGGGCAGCGGATCTCCGTGAGGCACCTCGAGCTCCAGGTGCGTCTGGCCCCACACGCCCGGCGGCAGCTCGGCCGATCCGCTGCCCTCGGTGGGGTTTACGTCCAGGCCTTCCGCTGTGCGAAAGCCCACGAAGAACAGCCCCCGCCAGCGGCCGGCGCTGTACAGTGACACGGCTTCTTTGTACTGCCCCGCCGCGGCGAACACCAGTGGCTGGCTGGCTTCATTGAGGATGCCCATCTCCACCCCGACGGTCCTGTAGCCCTCCTTCTTGCCGGCGCTCTCGCGAGCTTCGAGCACGAAGATGCCCAGCGGCCAGGTGCCGCCGATGAAGGGCACGCTCAGCTCGATTGGCGGCTTCGGGACCCCGGCTCGGGTGACGGTCTCGGCTCTCGGCAGCGGGACCGGTGTGGGCGTCGGGCCACGGGTGCGGACGGGGCTAGGCGTGGGAGCTGCCGCCGCGCGTACGGGCGTCGACGCTGCCGCGGGGCGCTGCGAGGCTTGTGAGGATGCCGCTGTGACGGTGGCCAGCGCCAGCGCCAGGACCCCCACGGCCGCTAGCGCGATCCTGCGCCGCGGCGTCGTGTCGTCAGCAAGCATGCCCCAACCGGAGGGTACAACGCCTAGCTGCCAAGCACAAAACGCGCTTTAGGACTATCGCGCTAGCGAGGAAGTGCCCGTAAGCGTATAGTGTGCCCATCGCTATCGCCACGCTAGCGGACCAGTCCGGCCGCCGCGAGGCCGCGCAGGAGCGGCGCCATTCGCGCTCGCGCGTCGCCCGCGCCATGTATGCCATCTCGCGCGCCGTCGTGCACGACGATACACACGTCGCCGGCGCGGTCACGGAACAGCTGCGTGCCCTGTTCGCATCCGACACGGCCGTTCTGTGGCTGTGGGATGAGGCCAACGCCAAGCTGTTCAGGTTCACGGCGTCGGCCGCGCGGGAGGATCGGTTGCCCAGAACGCACCTGGATGCGGGCGAGGGCCTGATCGGCCAGGCGTTCGTCTCCGGCCAGCCGGTTGTTGTCGAGGACTACGCTGCCTACCCCGACCGGCTGCCGGACGTCGTCCAGAGCGGCTTGCGCTCGGGCATGGCCGTGCCCTTGATGCTGGACGGCCGCGCTATCGGCGTCTTCGTGCTTGGCTACTGCCGCCCCCATCGCTTCAGCCCAGGCGAGCGAGAGGACGTGCTGTACTTCGCCGAGCAGCTCGCCCCGGTCGCCGGCGCGGTTCAGCTTCGGATGCAGCTCCGCCGCCAGCGCGCCGAGGCCGAAGCGCTGGCCGATCTGGCCCGGCAGGGCGTACGCCAGCGCGATCTCGGCAAGCTGCTGTCGCTGGTGGCCGAGCACACCGCCAAGCTGCTCGAGGCGGACTACGCCGTGGTGGTGGTCATGGATGCCGACCAGCGGATCGCCCACCGCGGCTCCTACGGCGTCCGCGGCAAGTGGATCTTGAGGCGCCGGTACCCGCGTCGCGGCGGCGCCACCCGGGCTGCGCTGGAGGCCGGCAAGACGCTCGTCCTGGAGAGCTACGGCCCCGGACCCTTGGAGCCTTCAGCCGGCCCGCACGCGCTGGAGCAGGCCCGCACGGTCTTCGTGACGCCGTTCCCAACCCGCGAAGGCCTGTCCGGCGTACTGCACGCGGGCTGGCGCCGGCCCTTCAAGCCTGGTGCCGACGACATTCGGCTGCTCGAGACGATGGCGGCCTTCGGCGCTGGCATGATCAATAACGCCCAGGCGCAGCACGAAGCCCAGCGGCATGCCGCCTGGCTGCGGGCAGTCATCGACCACCTCCCGTCCGGTGTCGCGGTTGTCGACGCCAAGGGCAACCTGGCGCTGTTCAACCAGGCCGCCAGGACGATCCTCGGCGCTAACCACCTGCCATGGGTGCGGGAGGGCATTTCACTGGCGGATCCGCACGTGCAGCAGCAGATCCGCGAGCTGGGCGTCGATATGCAGACCAGCGCGCTGGCCGGGGCCCTGGCGGGCAGGCCGTCACGGTATGACGACTACCTGCTGGAGGGGGCTGATGGCCGGCGGGTTTGGCTGCGCGGCTCGGCAAGCCCGGTGTACAGCGGCGAGGGGCAGTTCGTAGGCGCCGTGACCGTGTTCGACGATGTCACCGAGGCCAAAGAGGCGGCTGCCGCCAGGCAGCGCCAGACCGAACGCCGGCTGGCCCTGGCGGCTATCACGGAGGCGCTGTCCGATGCCAGCCGTGATGTACGGCGCATGCTGGACATCACCACCCGGGAGCTTGCCGCCGCGCTCAACGCCACCTGTGTGATCCGGCTCCTGGCCGACGACGGGCTGCTGCGCGTGGTTCACGGTGCGGTCGGGGAGCGCGATCCCGCGGTCTGGCGGGCCCTGCGGCGGCTCGCTGCCGACCCCGAGGTGCCCAAGAACCATCCCCACCACTGGCCTGTCATCCGCAGCGGACGGCCCGGCCGCTGGTCCGATCCGACCGGCTTCGACCACCGCCGGGAGTCGCCCGAATCGGTGCGCGCGGCTCTCAAGGGCATCCCCACCTACGCCATCATGGTCGTGCCCCTGCAGGCGCATAAGGCCTCGCTGGGCACCATCGGCCTCTACCGGCACCGCTTGGCGCAGGAGTTCACGCAGGAGGACGAGGACTTCGTCGGCGACGTGGCTGCCCGCGCCGGGCTGGTCCTCGAGAACGCACGCCTGTTCGAGCAGCTGGCCGCCAGCCGCGCCCGGCTGGAGGAGCTCTCCCAGCGGCTTGTCCGCCTGCAGGAACGCGAGCGGAGGACGATCGCCCTGGAGCTCCACGACGAGGTCGGCCAGGGCTTGACCGCCGCGCGCCTGCTGCTTGAGGCCGCCCGCCGCCTCCCGGCCCGGCTGCGTGATGACCGCCTGGAGGAGGCCTGCCGGACGCTGGATGAAGCCGTGGCCCAGGTCCGCGGCCTGTCCTTGGATTTGCGCCCGCCGATGCTGGAGCGGTTCGGCCTGGCGCCGGCCCTCGAGGCCCTGTGCGACCGCTTCAGCAGCCGAACGGGTATCGACGTCTACTTCAACGCCGAGCGCCTCACGGCGCGCGCCTCATCCGAGGTCGAAATCGCCGCCTACCGCATCGTCCAGGAGGCGTTGACCAATGTCGCCCGCCACGCCCAGGTCCATCGTGTCGACGTGGACGTCTGGTCCGGCAAGACGCGCTTGTGTCTGCGCGTCGCCGACCGCGGCGTGGGCTTCGATGCCGCTCGTCTGGCGGTCGAGGCCAGCACCGGTCTGACGGGTGTCCAGGAGCGCGCCGAACTGCTGGGCGGCAAGCTGGCCATCGACTCCGCTCCGGGCGCCGGCACGCGGCTGCAGGCCTGGTTTCCGCTCTCGTCCGCTAGAACCGCCCGTCGTCCTACAGCCGCCGCGCGGCGATAATCCCTCCCGCCGGCTCGGGGCTGCTCGAGGCCGCCGCGCTGACGCACAGCGCCAGGCTGACCGCGAAGTCGTCGTGCCCGGCCCCACTGTCGAGTCCCTTCTGGGCTGAGCGCCATCGGCCGGAAATCCTTCAAGTACTTCTCCTCGGACACGTCCTGGACCTCGTCGACCTCCAGCAGCAGGTCTCGTTCATCGCCGTTGCCCTGTGGCGTCGAATGCTTCGCCGCCGAGGAAGCGGTGCAGCAGCTTGAGGGCCGCTGCGTCATCGAGCCAGCCCTCCTGCTTGGCCGCCTGCAGCGCCGGCACCAGCTTGGCCAGCGTCGAGGCGATGCCTTCGCCGTCCTGGACTGTTATCGGTGGGAAGATGATCTCGTACCGGCGGTCGACGCGCGCCGTCAGGAGCCCGGCGGCTTCGGCTTCCTGGAGGACGCGATCCAGCAGCGTCCGCAGCATGAAGCCGATGTAGTCCTGCCGCCTCTCGAAGCGCTTGACCGTCGGCAGCCCCATCTCCGCTGCGGTCGCCCGGTTGACGTTGCCACCCTCCGCCAGATAGTGCTCCGGCAGCCCCGCGCCGACGGCGATCATCATCTTGATCGCCTTGCCGTCGGCCTCCACCTGGTCGGCGCCGATGCGCGGCTCGACGGCCGTCCATTCCTCCTGCTCGTTGTGGACCACGATGCTGCCGGGCGGCGGCGGGTAGGCGTATTCCATCTTCTTGCGGTCGATGACCTTCTTGTCGGCGCCTGTCAGCTTCACGTCCCACAGGAACGCGCCCTTGTACGTGTTCAGCCGTACGCGATCGGTCAGCCAGTCCTTGTAGCGCTGCAGCCAGACTAACATGGTGGCCAGGTCGCTCTGGCCGCGCTTGGCGTTGCTGACCTTGTTGATGGCGAACTGGACGACCTCCGTGCCGGCCTCGAACCAGCGGCCTTCGGCGCCGTCGTTCATCTGGTGGAAGCGCAGCGGCCGCTCGACGTTGTTCGGATCCGTGACCACCTCGTCGATCGTGGATGGGTCGATCTGGCCGATCTTCACCGCGCCATCGATGGGATTCACGAAGACCCGGATGAACTGCTCCCCGTACAGCGCCAGCTCCGTGCATAGGCTGTAGACGCGCATGTCCATGTGGTTGTCCGAGTCGTTCCAGAAGCGGTCCAGGATGCGTTGCACACGCGGGCTCCCGGCGACCACCTTGAGACCGCTGCCCAGCACCATCGATGTCGTGATCTCGATCGTCTGCCGGGCCAGCGGATTCGTGCAGTAGGCCTCGTAGCACTGCTTGTGGATCTCCAGATATGTCGCTGGCGGCGCGTCTTTCTGCGACCATCCGCCTGCTATAGGTCGCCATAGCGCGTCCTCGTCGGGCTGCGTCTCTGGCGCCAGCACCGCCTGCTCGCGAATCTCCGTCCGCCAGGGCCATCTCATGGCGCCAAGCTACAGCCTGCTGATACCAGATGTGGCCCGCGCCTTGCGTGACCGGCTCCCGATGAAGGACGGCAGGCTGCCCGACCGTAAGAAGAAGACAGATTCCGGGCCGCTCGATTCCAAGCTCAGGCCTGAGGACGGCGGCAACCGCGCCGCACGGCGCTATCCGAACCCCAGCGCCGCCCAGGACCTCGACAAGAAGACGGATTCCGAGCAGCCTCGCGGCGCCGGCGGCACCTAGGCAGCTCCTCACCGGCACCTAGCGGCCAGGCCGCGTTTGGCCTCGTTCTTGCTCACCCGCGCCAGGCGCAGGCCGATTCCTGTACAATCCCGTGCAGTACAATGGGAGCTGCCAGGCAGTGAAACCTTTGGACAGGTTAGGACTGGCCGCGGCGCGCGCCAGCCCACGACGCCAGCTCGGGGGGCGGACGCCTATGTGAATAAGCGTCCGAAAACAGCCCGTGTTCTGCGGGCAGGCACTGTCTCGGGTCCCATTCAGCTCTTAGAGAAGGAGATTCAAATGGCACACCGACTCCTCCGGCACGTACCTTTAGTCGGAGGCATCCTGGGCCTGCTGATGCTGCCCCAGGTGGCTTCGGCCCAGCTCATCACCGCGCCACCCGGCGGCGTAAATCCCGAAATCCCGCCTGTGCAGGCGGAGAAGGCGGCGGCGCCAGTCAATGGCATCACCCTTGGAGCCGGGCGCTTCGATCCCAGCCGGCACATCACCGTCAACATCACCGATTCCGGCTTCGAGAAGCAGGACTACACCGTCTCCACCTCGCTCGGCCTCAATTCCAAGAGCGATCAAGGAACCATCGTTTTTCAGAACAACGGCACCATGGTCCACACCGCCACCATGATTCCGGGTTCCGGCTATCTCCGGGTCTACCAGGACAATTACGTGTCCTGCAGCGCGCGGACCTGCAGCGCTGGCGGCACCCTTGATACGGGCGGCATCGCCCCCGGTCAGGCGGTGGTGGTCACCCTGCAGTACCTGGGCAGCGGCGACTTCACGTCGGCCACCGACTGTCTGAACGGCAACTCCACACCGGGCTTCAACTGCGCGCCCGTCCACCTCACCATCAAGGCCACGCCCATCTCCAACATCCTGAACTCCAGCATGGAGGGCACGGTCCACCGCATGCCTGATGGGACGCTCGACACCAAGCGGACGTTCAACAGCTCCCAGGGCAGCGCGTCCAAGCCGCTGACAGGCAACGTCACCATCAACATCGACGACGAGAACGGCTACGACCCCAGCACCGTGTTCATCTCGGCTGGAACCGACGTGACCTGGGTCAACAAAGGCAACAACACCCACTCGGTGCGCTGCCGCACGCCTGGCACCTGCGCTCCGGACTGGGTGCACCCGCTCGATTCCGGTGGCCTCGTATCCGGCGACAGCTACACCTACCACTATGACTGCAGCCCCGATCCCGGCTGCCGCAACATGGGTGGCTTCACCTCGAAGTTCATTTCGAACATCATCGACGACATCATCCAGCCCAACCAGAACGGCTCCACGAACTCCAACGGCAACGACTCGCGCTTCGTGGGCCGCATCGTCGTGGTCCCGCTGCCGAAGTAATCGGCCGCAGCAGCAAAGAGGCCACGGACGCGCTCCGTGGCCTCTTTCCTTCTGGTTCTGCATGGCCCAAACCGCCTATTGATCCCTCGTTTCTGGACAGTCCGGTGTGGGCGTGCCTACGCTAGAGCCTCTAACTCCATTCCAGGACAGAACCCATGAAAAAAGCTCTCGCAGCGCTGTTTTCAAGCGTCTTGCTGGGCGGCATGGCTGCCGCTCCGGCCTACGCGCAGCAGGCGCCGGCGCCTTCGCCGGCTTGTCAGTTCATCCTCGGCTTCAAGACACTGCACGATCTGGCTCCGTCCGAGGTCGGCGACTGCACCGATAACCAGGCCTTCGCACCCAACGGCGATGCGCAGCAGCACACCACCAAGGGCCTCATGGCCTGGCGCAAGATCGACAACTGGACGGCCTTCACTAACGGCTACAAGACCTGGATCAACGGCCCCGATGGGCTGGTGAGCCGGCTCAATACCGACCGATTCCCCTGGGAGAAGGAGGCGCCTGCCGCGGCTGCTCCGGCTGCTCCTGCCGCCCCGGGGGTTGTTGTCGGCCAGGTGATCACCACGGATGGCCCCGATGAGACCCAGGCCCTCGGCGATGCGCCTCCCGGTGGTTTCGTGCCGATTCCGCTGCCGGCCGGCTGCAAGGTCACGCTCACCGAGACGACCCGCTTCGATGCCGCCAACAAGACCATCTCTCAGCCCAACGGCAAGCGCTGGGTGGATATCGAGCCTCACCTGATGTGCGACGGCCAGGAGCGGGCGATCTCCAGCCTGCCGCAGTCGACCCTGGATGCCGCCTGCGCCGACGCGCTGGCCAAGTACCAGAACCAGAACGAGAAGCTGGGCTTCGTCTTCACCGCTAAGAACTACCTCTGCCCGAAGATGAACGACCCGTTCTTCCTGAGCTGAGCCTCGACTAAAATAGGCCGCCGGCACATGCCAGCGGCCTATTCTTATGCGCCGGCGGTCGCCATCTGCTGCCTGCTGGCGGCTGGCCTCCGGCTGTACAAGCTCGCCGCTGCCAATCCCTGGTGGGACGAGGGCTTTACGTACTGGCTGGCCAGCCAGGACCTTCCCGGAATGCTGCTGCGGACGGCCGGCGATACCCATCCGCCGCTGAGCTACCTGCTGTACCAGCTCTGGATGCCTCCGGCCGGGCGCGAGATTTTTGCCCTGCGCTACCTCTCGGTCGTGTTCGGCGTGCTCGCCGTGCCGGCCTGCGCGGCCGCGGCCCGTCGCGCGGGCGGCAGGCGCGCCGGGCTCGTCGCCGCGCTGCTGCTGGCCGTGGCGCCTTTTCACGTTTGGTGGTCGCAGCAGATCCGCATGTACGCGCTGGTGGCCCTGCTGTGCGCGCTCTCGATGTGGCTGCTGCTGCGGCTTGTCGACAAGCGCGCGGCGACCCGAGGCACGCTGCTGGCCTGGTGCCTCGTGAACCTGGCGGGCCTGTACACGCTGTACTTCTTCGCCGTCCTGCTGCTGCTCGAGGGCATGCTCCTCGGCGCGATGGCCCTGAAGCGCCGCGCGCTGCTGGCCCCGCTATTGGGCCTCATCCTCACGCCGTTGCCTCTCCTCCCCTGGCTGGCCTATTTCCGCCAGCACGCGATTCGCTTCGCGCCGGCCGCGACGGCCCCGCTGAGCTGGGGCGAGTTCCTCCGGGCAAGCTGGGGCGAGCTCGCCCTCGGCATCGACACTGGAGTGCAGGCCCTCGCGCCGCTGCTCGTCGCCATGGCCGCGATCACGCTCGCTCTGCTCGCCTTGCTGCTCGCGTGCCGCTCCAGCCGTGGACTCGCCCTGTGGCTGGCCGTCGTGGCTGCCGGTCTCCCGCTGGCCGCTTACGGCATCACCCTGCAGCGCGGGCTGTTCTTCAGCCCCGCCTACCAGACGCGCTACGACCTGCCCGCCCTGCCTGCGCTCGTCATCCTCCTCGCCTGGGGCATGAGCCGCCTGCCGCGCCCGGCCGCCATCGTGCCCCTGCTCCTCTTCGCCGGCGCCGCCGGCTTCGGACTGACGCGCCTGTACGACGCGCGGCACCGCACCGACGATTACCAGAGCCTGGCCCGCATGGTGGAGGCCTACGGGCGGCCCGGCGACGCCATCGTGTTCGACCCCGACTGGAACTTCCACCTCTTCCTGCTCGTCTACCGCGGCTCGCTGCCCTGGGAGGCCTTTCCCCTGAACCAGCGCGTCGACGCCGCCTACGCCGCCCAGCAGCTCGGACGCTGGTCGGAGCAGTACCGCGCGCTGTGGCTGCTGCAGGAGGCGGGCGGCCATGACGCCGGCGCCGAACACCCCGTCCGCGACTGGCTTGTCGCCCACCTCCATCCCACCCTTCGGCTGGCCGTCGGCGACCGGCTGCTCGTCCTCTACGAGCGGCCAGATGCGCCTGAGCGCCGGGTGAACTCAGGCTTTCACCCCCAGTTCGACCTGCGCGGCGTCCCTGGCGTCCGCGGCTACGACGAGCCGGTGGACAGCCTCCGGCCCGGCGACGTACTGCACCTCGCCGTCTATGGGGAGGGCGCCAGGAGCCTGGTCTTTGATGGGCGGACCGTCGACGCCCAGCAGTTCCCCGGCCGCTCTGACTTCGCAATCCCAATAGGGCCCGCCGTCTCGGGCCCGCAGAGGCTGCTGCTGGAAACCTCGACGGGCGCTGCCGTGCCTCTCCGCTCCGTGCGGGTCGAGCCTCGAACCCAGCCTCCACCGGCGACCGAGCTGCCGCCCCTGCCGCGGCCCGCAGGCCAGGCCTTCGGCGCGGCGGCGGTGCTCACGTCGTACGACGTCCAGCCCGGCAATCCCGTTCCTGGCCAGAACCTCACCGTTACCCTGCAGTGGCGCGCCCTCGCCCCCTTGAGCCAGAATTACACCGTCTTCGTGCACCTGCTGGATGGCGCTGATCGCGTCGTCGCTCAGCGCGACAGCCAGCCCGCCGGAGGCCGGCGGCCGACCGTGACCTGGGCGCCTGGGCTGGTCTTCAACGACGCGTATGTGCTCGCGCTGCCGGCCAGCCTGCCGCGCGGCCGCTACCGGCTCGAGCTGGGTCTTTACCTCCAGGCCACGGGTGAGCGCCTGCGCCTTGCCGGCGGCGACGACCGTCTGCTGCTCGGCCCAGTCGAAATCTCGTAGATCCGTCCTACACTCGACCTATGGCCCAGGTGACGGTCCTGGCGGTACGCCCCCATCCTGACGACGAATGCACCGGCACCGGCGGCATTCTCGCTTACTACGCCAGCCGAGGCATCCCGGTTGGCGTCGCCACCTGCACACGAGGTGAAGAAGGCGAGATCCTCGATCCCGATCTGGACGAACCTGAGGCCCGACCCCGGCTGGGGGACATTCGCGAAGGGGAGCTCCGCGCCGCCTGCCGCGTCCTCGGCGTAACCGAGCTGCGCCTGCTCGGTTACCGCGACTCCGGCATGCAGGGTACCGAGTCCAACAACCGGCCGGAGGCGTTCTGCAACATTCCGCTCGACGAGAGCGGCGGACGCCTGGCAGCGGTGATTCGAGAGCTGCGGCCGCGGGTGGTCATCACCGAAAACCAGGTCGGCACCTACGGTCATCCCGACCACGTCCGCTGCCATGAGGTCACTCTGCGCGCGGTCGAGCTGGCCGCCGACCCTCACTTCCGTGCCGACGGCCATGGGCCGTGGCTGATCGACCGCCTGTTCACCACCGAGCTGGTGACCACCGGTGGCGAGCGCATCGCCAATATGCTCCGCGCCGAGCAGCTGGACATGGGCTGGTTTGAGCACAGCGAGGAGCTGGAAGGCCTGGGCCTCGACCCATCAGAGGCCGACGTCGCCATCGACGTAAGCGACTACGTCCCCATCTTGCGCGATGCGCTGGCCCAGCACCGGACCCAGATCCCGCCCGGGCATTTCCTGCTCACCTGGCCGCCGCACATCCTGCGCGAGGTCTTCCGAACGGCCTACTTTCGCCAGCTCCGGCCGCCGCGCCGGCCCGGCCCGCCACTGGGCGACTTGCTCGAGGGCCTCTAGCCCGCCTTGTAGCTCTGCGCCAGCTCGTAGTAGTGCTGCGCGGAGTAGGGGATGAACGTCAGCTCCTCGGCTGAGACCTCGCGCACCACTTTCCCCGGGATGCCGATCACCAGCGACCGCGGCGGAATGTCCTTGTCCTCCGAGACCAAAGCGCGGGCCCCGAGGATGCACTCGTCCCCGATGCGCGCGTGGTTCATGACCACCGCGCCCATGCCGATCAGCGCCCTGTCGCCGATGACGCAGCCGTGGATGATGCACGAGTGGCCGATGGTCACGTGCTCGCCCACGATCGTCGGCGTGCACGGCTCGCCGCCGCGGGCCGATTCGGCGTGGATGACCGTGTTGTCCTGCACGTTGGAGTAGCGGCCGATGGAGATCGAGCACACGTCGCCCCGCAGCACCGCGCCGAACCACACGCTCGCGCCTTCGGCGATGTGAACGTCCCCAATGAGGTGTACGCCGGGAGCCACCCAGGCGCCCGGGTGGACCTCCGGCGAGGCCCCGTGATGGGGGTGAATTTCCATGCTTTAGCCCGCCCCCACAATTGCTAGAATACTGCACAGATGAGCAGTATTGCGCCGCATCCCGATTGGGTCTAGACTACGGTCCATTCCGGTCGTCATATCACGACATTGTGATCGTTAATTTGTTCACTCTAAGCAGCATTCTTGCGTCATAGTTCAACTCTGAGGAGAGCCAAGATGGCAGTTTCTTCGGTCAAAGCCGGCACCTGGTCCGAACCCGCGCGCAAGGTCCTCGCCGAGCGCTATCTCTGGAAGAAGGACGGCCGGCTTATCGAAGACGAAGATGGCATGTGCCGCCGGGTGGCTCATGCCGTGGCGGCCGCCGAGGCCAAGTACAGTTCGCCGAAGAAACAGGCCGAGGTCGAGCAGAAATTCTTCGACCTGATGATCGACCGCAAGTTCATGCCCAACTCACCCACGTTGATGAACGCGGGCAAAGACAACGGCCAGCAGCTCTCAGCCTGCTTTGTGCTGCCCGTCCCCGACTCCATCGACGGCATCTTCGATTCCGTCAAGCACGCAGCCATTATCCACAAGAGCGGCGGCGGCACCGGTTTCGCCTTCTCGCGGCTGCGGCCCGAGGGCGCTGTCGTCTCCGCTACCCATGGCGTGGCCAGCGGCCCGGTCAGCTTCATGCGCATCTTCAACGAGGCCACGGAGCAGATCAAGCAGGGCGGCACGCGCCGCGGGGCGAACATGGGCATCCTGCGCGTAGACCACCCCGACATCCTCAAGTTCGTCGACTGCAAGCGCGACGGCACCATCACCAACTTCAACATCTCCGTCGCCGCTACCGACACGTTCATGCAGGCTCTGGCTGCCGGCCAGGACTATGACCTCGTCGACCCGCGGGACGGCGCCGTGGTCGACCGGCTCAGCGCCCGCATGGTGTTCGATCGCATCGTGGACGCCGCGTGGGCCACTGGCGATCCGGGCATGGTCTTCATCGACCGCATCAACGCCGGCCCGGCCAACCCTACGCCCGAGGTCGGCATGGTCGAAGCCACCAATCCCTGCGGCGAGCAGCCCCTGCTGCCCTACGAGGCCTGCAACCTCGGCTCACTCAATGTCGCCGCCTTCGTGCGCGAGAGCGGCAAGAGCATCGATTGGGACGACATGGAGCGGTCGATCCGCACCGCCGTCCGCTTCCTCGACGACGTGATCGAGGTCAACCCCTATCCGCTGCCCGAGATCGTCGAGATGGTCGGCGCCAACCGCCGCATCGGCCTGGGCGTGATGGGCTGGGCCGACATGCTGTTCAAGATGGGTATCCCGTATGACAGCGAACAGGCGCTCAGCCTGGCCGAAGAGGTCATGAGCTTCATCAATCGTGTCGGCCATTCCGAGAGCGAGAAGCTCGCCGTGGAGCGCGGGCCGTTCCCCAACTGGGAGCGCAGCATCTACAAGGACGGCGCGCCGCTGCGCAACTCCACCGTCACCACCATTGCGCCCACCGGCACCATCAGCATCATTGCCGATTGCTCCAGCGGTATCGAGCCCATCTTTGCGCTGGCCTTCCTGCACAAGGCGCCCGGCGCCGATGGCAAGCCGCGCAACCTGCGCTTCGTCAACCCCATCTTCGAGGCTGTAGCCAAGGAGCGCGGCTTCTACAGTGAAGCGCTTATGGACAAGGTGCTCGAAACTGGCACGCTGCACGGCCTGCCGGACGTGCCCGAGGACGTGCGCGATGTGTTCGTAACCTCGCACGAGATCGCCCCCGAGTGGCACGTCCGCATGCAGGCCGCCTTCCAGAAGTACACTGACAACGCCGTCTCGAAGACCATCAACCTGCCGCATGAGGCGACCACCGAAGACATCGCACGCGCCTACCAGCTGGCTTACGACACTGGCTGCATGGGCATCACCGTCTTCCGCGATGGCTGCAAAGGCGACCAGGTGCTCAACGTGGGCGTCTCCTCATCGACCTCCGCCGCCTCTTCCGCTCCTGAGGCGCCCACCGGCGGAGCCGCCGCCATCAAGCCTCGCCCTCCGGTGGTCCACGGTTATACCCGCGCCGTCAAGGCGCCCGAGGGCACGGTCAACATCACCATCAACAGCGACGACGGTGGCCCGCTGGAGGTGTTCGTCAACGTCGGCCGCGCTGGCAACGACATCGCCGCCATGGCCGAAGCCATCGGCCGGCTGATCAGCCTCAACCTGAGGCTGCCCTCGCCCATGTCGCCGCAGGCGCGGATGAAGGAAATGGCCGCCCAGCTGCGGAACATCGGCGGCAGCCGTACCGTCGGCTTCGGCCCCGAGCAGGTCCGGTCGCTGCCCGACGCCGTCGCCCAGGCCCTGGAAAAGCACCTTGCGCTGGCCACTAACGGCCACTCCAACGGTGGCAGCGGCCTGGCCGAGGCCCTCGTCTCCATCGAGCCCGGCCGCACCTGGACCGGCAACCTCTGCCCCCAGTGCGGCGGCTACACCCTGGCCATGGAAGAGGGCTGCAAGAAATGCCACGGCTGCGGCTACTCGGAATGCTAGGCGCTAGGGATCTCCGGAGGGGTCCGGACAGAGCCTCGTCAGCCGCCGCGGACAGGACCTAAGGCCGCTCCCAGCTCGTAAACGCTACCCGAGCCGCCTTCGGCAGCACCAGCGGGTCCCGTTGGAACAGCTCCACGTGCACCGGCTGGAACTCGGCCGGCATCGGCGGCCGCGCCCAGCGGTCCAGCACGATCACGCGCCGGTAGCCCCGAGTCGCCAGGAGCTCGTCCAGCTCCCAGGGCTGGATGAAGTCCAGTCCATAGGAAGCGAACTCCGGCAGCCGGTACTGCATGTGGTTGGCAGACGTATCGGAGATGATCATCGTGTCTTCGGGCGAATAGCGTTCGGCGATGTACACCGCCGCCTGCTCCGGAGGGGCCGGCACGAGGACAAGTTCGCGCACCAGCGGAGCACACTTCAAGGCAAAGAACGCCGTCAGCACCAGCCCCGCGGCGCCCAGCCGGGCGCGGGCCGCACCCCAGAGAGATTGGAGCCCCGAGCCGGCCAGGAGCAGGAGCGCCGGTACGACGGGCAGTGCCTTACGGGGATCGCCCGGTTGCATAACCAGGACCATCACCACGCCGTAGGCGCCCGCCCAGGCCAGCGCCAGGCGCGTCAGCGGCGTGCGCCAGCTCACCGCCGCCAGCAGCACCACAACGCCTGTCAGCCCGGCGAAAGCCGCGATGCCTCCGTCCACCGGGCCGCCGAAGTACCGGCTGAGGATGGAGCCGAAGTCGGCCAGCCGCGCCGCCAGCCTCGACCAGGTCACCGGCTGCCCGAGCAGGCTGTCGGCGATGCTCACGTACCGCGCCTGCACCCTGAACGGCCCCAGCGGGTCGGGCCAGGGCAAGGTGAGCGCCAGCGGCACGGCCCACAGGAGGCAGGAGCCAACCAGCCCCCAGCCTGCCGGCGGCAGCGCTCGCCAGCGCCCCTCTCGCGCGACCTGCGGAAGCGTGTAGAACGCCAGCACGGCCAGCGGCACGACCACCACCTGTGGGCGGACCCCGGCGCACAACCCGGTCGCCACGCAGCCGCCCACAAGCCAGTCCGGACGCGCACGTGACGCCGCCCGCGCCAGCAGCCAGGTTGCCGCCACGGCGAATGCCAGCCCAGGCACGTCAGTCAGCGCCATCTCGCTGCTCAGCCAGTAGAGCGGCATCGCGGCTAGCGGCAGCGCCAGCCATGGCACGCCGAAGTCCGAGGCGAGCAGCCACAGGAACGCGACTCCAGCTGCGCCACTCAGGGCGCTGAGCAGCGTCAGAGATGCCGTCGGATCGTGCAGGAACAGGTTCGGGATGCGTGCCAGGAAGACGTACAGCGGATAGCCCGGCGGGTGCGGTGCCTGGAACGTGAGGTCGAACCGCACGACTGCCTTGGCGAAGTTGACCGAGTCCCAGTCGTCGAGTGACGGCGAGCGGCCTGCCAGGTACACCCCGAGGCAAACGATGAACACCAGCGCCGCTGCTGGGACCCGCGCCAGCGATAGAGCCCGCGTGCGTGGCAGGATCCAGCGGAGAGCTCGGTCCTCCGCGCCTGCCTGTCTTGGAGCCGCCACGCGCACCTCTTGAGTCTAGGCCCCGCCGGCCTCACCCCTGTGCTACCGTAAAGTTCGTCAGGTGAAAGGGGCCTGGCGCGCTGCGACGGTGGCGCTGGCGGCCGCGATGACCGCGCTTATCGCCGGCTGGTCGGTAACCGTCCCGGCGTTCGAGGCGCCGGACGAGCCCGGCCATTTCCGCTACGTGCAGCAGCTGGCTCAAGGTCGGGGTCTGCCTGTGCAGGGACGCGATGGCGACTACGACCCTGAGTTCAGCCAGCCGCCGTTGTACTACGCCGTCCAGGCGGCTATGGCCCGGCTGGTTCCGTCGGACGGCGCGCCTGTCCCGGACTGGGACCGCCATAACCCCTACCAGAACCGCACGGTCGAAGGCAACGTCAACCTCTACAGCCATTCGCCCTCTGAGAGCTTTCCCTGGAGCGGGCCGATCCTGCAGCTGCACATCATGCGGCTGGTGAATCTGCTGTTCGCCGCCCTGACCGTGGCCGCCACCTACGGCATCGCGCGGGAAGCTGGCCTCGCACCCGGGCTGTCTTCGGCTGCCGCCGGGCTGGTCGGCCTCCTGCCGCAGTTCGATTTCATTGCCGGGGCGCTGAATGCCGATAACGCCGTTACGGCCTTCGCGGCCCTGGCGCTGTGGCTCCTGCTCCGGTGGATGGACCGGCCGGCCGGATTCGTCCTGGGCCCGCTGCTCGGCCTGGCGGCCGGCGCGGCCATGCTGTCCAAAGTCAGCGGTCTAGCCGTCGCCGGGCTGGTGATGGTGGCCATGCTGTGGCACGCCTGGCGCAAGCGCCAGCCCGCGCTGGCTCTCCAGGCCGGCCTCGCGGGCGGCGTAGCGGCCGCCGCCGCCGGCTGGTGGTACGTACGCAACCTGCTGCTGTACGGCGATGCGCTCGGCTGGCAGCCGATGCTGGCCGCCATCGGCGCGATGCTCCGGCCGGAGCCGCTGAGCCCGTTCCAGGCCGCGCTCGCCCTCCTCAGGCAGTGGCCGACGGGTGTCGGTGTGTTTGGCTGGAACAACCTCCGCCTGCCATCCCTCGCCTACGCCCTCGCCGGCTCGTCCGCGGGACTGGCCTTGATTGGATTGGTCGCCTTCGTTGCGGCCCCATCGGCGCTCGGCGCAATCCGCTCAGCGGCCGGCGGCGGCCATGAACGCGCGGCCAAGGCTTTGGCTCTGGCCGAGCGTCGCTGGGGAGCGGGCGCACTCCAGCCGTGGGCGGTCGGTATCCTCTGCCTCTGGTCCGCCGTGTTCGCCGTCAGCCTCGTCCGCTGGGTCGAGGTCAATGCCGACGCCGCTCAGTGGCGGCTGCTGTTCCCCGCCTTTCCTGCCCTCGCCGTGCTCGTAATCCTAGGGCTGAGCCGGCTGGCGAAACCGCTCGCAGCCCTCGCGCCCGCCGTCCTGGCGGGTTTCAGCGCGGCCAGCCTGCTGCTGGTGGTGCGCCCCGCCTACACCCCCGAGCCGGCCTACGGCGGCCCCATCCAGCATCAGCTGAACGTGCGCTTCGGTGACACGCTGGAGCTTGCCGGTTACGACGATCCTCAGCCGCGCAGTGCGCATCCGGGCCAGCCCGTAACCCTGAATCTCTACTGGCGAGCTCTCGGCCCGATCCCCGCCGATGACGTCATCCACGTGGCCGCCCTCGACGTGGCGTACCAGCCGGGCCTGGAGGAGTCGACCTGGCCTCAGCAGGGCCGGGCGCCCACCACCTCCTGGATTCCGGGCCGGATCGTGCGCGACCGGCACGTCCTGAAGACCGATGGCCTTGCGCCCGGCGTGTGGAACCTTCTCGTGGACGCGTTCGAGCCGCGCCAAGGCGCACCCCGCCTGCCGCTTGGCATTGGCGGGACCACCCTGAACGCCGGCCGTTTCCTGATCCTCCCGCCAATGCCAAGCGCGCCGCGACCGAGCCCCGAGGCGAGCTTCGCAGGCAGCCTGGCGCTGCTGCGGCACACGCTCTCGCGAGAGGGCGATCGGCTGACCGTCGCCCTGCACTGGCGGGTCCTTGCCCCGCTGGATCGCGACTACACCGTGTTTGTCCACGCGCTGGACGGCGCCGGCAGGCTCACCGCCCAAAACGACAGCCAGCCCGCCGGCGGGCGATTCCCCACGTCCCTCCTGCCCCCGGGCACGCAGATCGAGGACGTACACACATTGGACCTGCCGCCGGACGCTGGCCAGCTCGAGATCGGCGTCTACGACGTCCGGACCGGCGCCCGGCTTGGCCTCGCAGGAGATGGCGACGCTCTGAAGGTTTCGGTGAGAGCTTAGGCCGGGCTCTTGTCCGGCGAGAGGACATGGCCGGCGCGGCGAGCCAGCGCCGCCAGCTCGGAGCTGATCTCGTCCATTCGCCCCGTCCAGCGGCCGGCCATCTGCTCCTTGAGCAGCAGCAGCTCGTCCAGCTTCTCCCCGAAGCGCTCGCCCAACTGGCCGCGAAGCGCCACGAGCTCCCCGAGCTGATCCAGCGCCTGCGCGCCCACCTGGTTGAGGGCCGACTGCGCTAGCCGCGCCAGGTGCACCTGCTCGTTGCGCAGTACCTCGAAGCGTTCCTTGAACGCCCGCACGGCGGCCGGCACCGTCCGTCCTTCCTTGATGTCGCGAAAGATGCTGCGCGCGGCGCGCGTCGCCAGCTCCTGGTCGGCCACCGAGCCGTCCGCGTTCACCGCCCAGGTGCCCGTCTCCTTGTAGAGCCGCGCGATCTCTGTGTAGAACTGCGGCAGCGGCAGCTTGGTCTTGAAGACCGAGTGGAAGAAGTCGTACATGCCCGGCTCGTCCGTCAGCAGCGTGCCTTCGCGCTTGGCCCGCTCGTAGTCCGGCGTGCCGGGCAGCGGCGTCAGGATGGTGAACTGCGGCACCTCGATCCCGAGCTGCCGGTTCACCTCGATGGTCTTGTCGAAATCCGCCACATCCCACTCGGGGAAGACGATCTGCGCGCCCCAGATCTTCACGCCCAGGCTGCGCAGGAACTCGATGCAGCGCACGTTCTGCTCGACCGTGCTGCCCTTGTTGACGCGCTTCAGCTCGGCCGGGTCGAATGACTCCAGCCCGATGAGCACCATGTCCAGCCCCGCCTCGGCCAGCTTCTCGAACACGGCCTGGTGCTTCTTGCGTTTCTCAGCGCTCTTGGGCCACACGTTGTCGGCTCGGATCTGCGCCCAGTAGCGCTTGTTCACGCCCAGGCGCAGCAGCTCAGTAGCCAGCTCGTCGGCCCCGTCGATGTCGGAGAAGGCTAGGTCGTCGACAAAATTGATGTAGCCGGAGGGCAGACTGGCGATCTCAGCCACCGTTCGGTTCGGCGACTCGACCAGGTACTCGCCCTGATGGTGGTTCCAGACCGAGCAGAAGCTGCAGCGGTAGCGGCACCCTCGCGCCGTCTCGACGCTGTAGACCCGGGGATAGAACAGGAAGAAGTAGTCGTCCCGGAACTCCTCCACCAGATCACGGCGTGGCGCTGGACGCTGGTCCATCACTGGCGACTTGTACTCGAAATGCGGGCGGACCTTGATCGGGTCCATGTTGCCTATGTAGTTGCCGTCCGCGTCGCGGTACCACACATCGCGCACATCCTCGAACGACCGCTTGGCCGCCCAGGCCTTCACCAGGTCCTTGAACGGCTGCTCGCCGGGCCCGCGTATGATGGCCGACACTTCGGGCACGAACATGTCCGAGGGCCGCAGGCCAATGTGGTGGCCGCCGACCACGATCGGTACGTTGGGGCCGAGCATCTCGCGCACTTCACGAGCAAGTTGCCGCGCCACGGGCACGTCGGCCGTGTACTGGCAGCCGATGCCTACCAGATCGGGTGGATGCTTGCGGATCTTCTCGCGCCAGCCGCCCGGGCGGATGCGGTCGTCGTGGATCCGAACGTCTTTGACCAGGTCTGAGACCGCGCCGGCAACGTACTCGACGCCCAGCGGCTCAGTCTGGACCAGGCCCTGAAAACCGGTGTAATACCCGTTCTGAGGGACGATGAGGAGAACGCTATCCAGGCACTCGCGCTCAGCAACGTTGCGCGTCTGGATAACAGGCAGCGTGTGCAACTCCTACAGTATGGGGGCTGGCCGGGCAAATGTAAACCGCTTCCCCCGTATGGCGGCCTAGGTTTCGGGCTCCTCCTCGAACATTTCGCCGCCTTCGGCTTCCTCGGTCATACCCTCTTCCAGGCCATACTCGCCCTCTTCGCCGAACTCGTCCTCTTCCTCATCCAGCTCGTAGCGCAGCACCGAGTCGCGCATGTATGGCCGCACCCCTTCGCCCGCCGTGGTCGTCGGGAAGGACACCTTGCCGGCGTTGTTGGGATGCTGGTAAGTCTCCCGGATGATGGCCCGCACCTGGTGATCGTCGATGGACGTCACCGCCGCGGCGTACTCGTTGCCAGTGGTCATCAGCGGCAGCAGCCGCAGCGTGATCTTGGGCTCGAGCTGCCCGATGACCTGGTCGCGCAAGTCGCGCACTTCGATGATGCTGCCGTTGACGTGCAGCGAGAGCTGATCGCCGGCCGCCATCGGCGCCAGGGTCTCAGCGCTGGCGAGGTTCACGAGCGTCGTCACGGCCGTCTTGCCGGGCTCCTCGATAAACAGCGCGGGGTCGTACTTCTGCTGCACCGGCGGAGTCGCGCCCTCGTCTTTCAGCGTCTGCAGCCGGGCCACGTTCTTCTGCGCGATCGTGTTCGTCGGGTCCGCCGCCAGCGCGCGCTCGTAGGCGTCGAGCGCCTCGGGATAGCGGCCCAGCTCCGTAAGCGCCTTGCCCAGCCGGTTCAGGGCCTCGGCGTCGTTTGGAAACGCCTGGATGAGGCGCTCGTTGACCTCGGCGGCCTCTTCCCACTTGCTCTGGCGCGCCAGGCTGATGGCTTGCTCGGTGTTCAGGCGCCGGAACTTGGCCCGCTCCTCCGGCGCCAGGGGGGTCGCCGTGGGATCCTGCATGCTCACGCTACCAGCTCCCCCTGGAGGGCCCACGGACTCACTCGATCGACTCGCACGTTTACCTCGTGGCCGCGCAGGTCCGCTGCGCCGGCCGGAAAGTACATCAGTTTGTTCTGCCGCGTGCGGCCGCGCCACTGCGGCGCCCCGGTGCGGTTCACCTTGGAAGCGTCGTCCTCCACCAGCACCTCGACCTGCTGTCCGAGCAGGCGCTGGTTGATGTCGGCCAGCACATGTTCCTGCAGGGCCTCGATTTCTTTCAAGCGAGCTTTCTTCACCTCGTGCGGCACGTCGTCGGGCAGGGTTCGAGCAGCTTCCGTGCCTGGCCGCTCAGAGTAGCAGGCCACGTGCACCGTGTCCAGCCTCAAATCCTCGAGCAGCCGGTACGTATTCCGGAACTGCTCGTCTGTCTCGCCCGGAAAGCCCACAATGACGTCCGTTGAAATGGCCACGTTGGGAATGGTTTCCCGCACGCGCCCGATGAGTTCGCGGTAGTAACCGGAGCTGTAGGTGCGGTGCATCCGCCGCAGCGTCTCGTCGTCGCCCGCCTGGCAAGGCAGGTGGACGTGTTCGCAGACCTTCGGCAGGTCGGCCACCGCCTGGATGATGCGCGGCGTCATGTCCGCCGGGTAGGACGTCATGAACCGTACGCGCTTCAGGCCCTCGATGTCGTGGATGGCGTAGAAGATGTCCGCCAGGTCCGGCCGCCCGCCGGGAAAGTCCTTGCCGTAGGAGTCCACGGTCTGGCCCAGCAGCGTGATCTCCCTGCTGCCCTGGCGCACCAGCTCCTCCACCTCGGCCACGATGTCGGCCAGCGGCCGGCTGACCTCCGGCCCGCGCCGGTACGGCACGATGCAGTACGTGCAGAACTTGTCGCATCCCCGGATGACGTTCACGAAGCTGGATACGCCCATGGACCGCGGCTTGGTGGCCGCTTCCAGCGCATCGCCCTCGTCGAGGTAATCCTGAAATCCCTCCACGTCGGCCGGCCTGAGGAACAGGTCCACGAAGGGAAATCGCTTGGGCAGGGCCGCCATGGTGTCGTCGCCCACCATGCAGCCGGTCAGGATAAGCCGAGCCTCCGGCCGCTTGCGCTTGACGTTCACCATCTCGCCCAGCTTGCCGATGATGCGGTTCTCGGCGTTCTGCCGGACGCTGCAGCTGTTGAGGAAGATCAGGTCGGCCGCCTCCACACTGAGCGTGCGCTCGTAGCCGCGCGCCTCCAGGATGTTGGCCAGCTCTTCCGAGTCGGCCTTATTCATCTGGCAGCCGACAGTCCATTCGAAGTACTTAGGCATGGCTTCTTACCGAGGGTTCGAATCGGGGTTTTGGTGGACCTGAGGGGATTCGAACCCCTGACCTTCTCAATGCCATTGAGACGCGCTCCCAACTGCGCCACAGGCCCAATGGTTTCCTTTTGAAACCGCGAAAGTGTAGCACGGCCAAGCGTGCTTTCAGTGAGCCCTTTCGGGCTCGGGCTGGCGCAGTTTCAGACGCCGCACGAGAGGCTCCATGGAGATGCCCTGCACCAGGATCGTGAACAGCACGACCGCGAACGTCGCCGAGACCAACATATCGCGTTGGGGGAAATCTCGCGGCAGGCTCAGCACCATGGCCACCGCCAGCGCGCCCCGCAGTCCACCCCAGAACGCCACGTGGCGCCAGCTCAGCGGCACGTCCCGCTGGATCCTCGAGACCACCGGGGCAAGCCCGTAGACCACCACCGCGCGCGAAAGAAGCGCCAGGGCGATGGCCGCCAGCGAGGGCGCCAGGTACGTTTCGAAGTTGACCGACTGCACTTGTTGGCCCAGCAGCAGGAAGAGCATCGTATTGGCCACGAACGCCAGGTACTCCCAGACGTCCAGGACCGTTACGCGTGCCCGCTCGCTGAGGCCGACCTTGCGGCCGTAGTTGCCGATGATGATGCCGGCCATGACCACGGCCATCACTGGCGAAACGTGAGCTGCGTCGCCCAACAGGTACGTCCCATAGGCCACAATCGTCGAGAAGCCCATCTCGAACAGGTGATCGCTGGTCAGGGCCAGGATGTGCGAGGCGGCAAAGCCGACCACGGCCCCCAGGGCTAGCCCGCCCGCCACCACCACTACGAACTGTCCGATGGCCGTCGCCCAGGCGACCCTGCCCGCCGTCGCCCCCGCCACCGCGATGTTGAAGGCCACCAGCGCCGTGCCGTCGTTGAACAGACTCTCGCCCTCGATGACCATCTCCAGCCGCTTGGGCACGCCCATGCGCCTGAACAGGGCCAGCACCGCTACCGGGTCAGTTGCCGAGAGCAGGGCTGCCAGCACCACCGCCACCAGCGCCGCAACTCCGAGCCCGACCGCGAACAAGCCGGCGATGATCACGATGCTCGCGGCCACGCCAATCACGGCCAGCAGCGCGATCGGCAGGATGGCGGCGCGCAGCTCCTCCAGGTCGAGGCTGAGCGCGGCCTGGAACAGGAGGGCCGGTAGAAAGACGATCAGGATCGTCTGCGAGGTCAGCTCGATTCCCGGCAGCAGGCCGGCGTAGCCCAGCCCAATGCCCACCAGCAGCAGCGCCACGGTGTAGGGCACGAACAGGCGCCGAACCAGCAGGCCGACCACGAACGCCGCCAGCAGCAGCGCCAGGATCTGCTCGACGAGGTTCGCTTCCATAGTGGCCATCCTTTGTGCCTGCTTATCTAGCCAAACCCGGCTATTTGCATTTCACCGCGACGAGCGGCGCGTTTTGATCCAAGCCTGTGAAGCGTCTCGCTGTGATGTTTGGTGCCCTCGGCCTGCTGGCCGGCGTCACACCTGCTACGCCAGCCTTCGCCGCCGGCGGTTTCGCCGTGGCCCAGCCCATGGCGCCCGCTGGGCCGCTGTCTGGCAGGACCATCGTCGTCGATCCGGGCCATGGTGGGCGCGATCCTGGCGCTATGGCGAACGGCATTCGCGAGAAGGATGTGAACCTGGCCATGGGCCTCGGCCTCAAGCCCATGCTCGAGAGCCGCGGCGCCAAGGTGATCTTGACCCGCGCTTCGGACGTGGCCCTTGGGCCAAATGAAGATGCCGATCTCCAGGCGCGCGTGGCCGCCGCGCAGCAGGCCCACGCCAGCGCCTTCGTATCCATCCACGCCAACGCCATGCCCGGCAACGCCGGCTACGCCGGCGCCACCACGTACTACGGCCCGACCTGCGGCTTTCGCAGCGGCGCCAGCCAGTCACCCGTCGACGTGGGCCGCAGCTACTCGCTGGGCCGGCGCATCCAGGCCAAGCTGGTCCAGGCCACCGGTGAGGCCGACCACGGCACACAGCCTCAGACGTTCTGGGTGTTGGGCGACCCGGGCATCCCGGCGGTACTGGTCGAGACGGCCTTCGTGACCAACAAGGATGAGGCCGCCAAGCTGGCCGACCCCGGCTACCAGGCGCAGATCGACAATGCCATCGCCGACGGCGTCGCCGACTTCTTCGCCAGCGGCGATGCCGACAAGCAGCCGGCGCCGCCGTCATCGGCTGTTCGGAGCTGCGTTGGCCCGCCGCCGGCTCAAGAGCCTCCCACCGTCTGGGTGCAGACCTTCCTGCCGGCGCCGCTTCTCGCCGGGCCCGATCCGAACGCCAAGCAGTTCACGATGCTCTCGCCCTTCTTCTATCTGAAGGTGCTCGGCTCGGCCAAGAACTACCTGTATGTCATCAACCCCGAAACGAACGGCCCCGGCTACGTGGAGGCGGCCAAGGTCGGCCCCAGCGGGCCGCCGCCGTCCTTCGAGCCATTTTGGGTCGAGAACTTTGCGCCCACCGGCGTCTGGTCGGGACCAGCCGGCGGCATCCGCTTTGGCACCGCGCCCCGCTGGAGCTTCTTCCAGGTGGTCGCCCCTCAGGACGGGCCGCGGCTGTTCGTGAAGGTCGCGGCTACGGGCAACGTGGCCTACGTCGACGCTAAGGACGTCGGCCCCTCAGGCCCTCCGCGCTAGCCCCAAGGCCCCAGATAGGGCTCTCCGCCGTAGCTGTCCGGCATCGCCGGAACCATCTCGGGCCACTCGCCCGGCGTGATCTTCGGCCGCTCGCTGGCCGGCCGCGGACGGCCATCCCAACCGATCTGCTCCATGTAGGCGTAGAGCTGCACCGCATGGCCATCGGGATCCAGCGCCAGCGCCGAGTACCCGATCCCGGGAAACAGTTCGGCAGGCAGCTCGCGCACCGTGCAGCCCTTCTCCTTCAGGAACCCAACCGCGTCCCGCAGCTGCCGGTAGTTGGCCAGCTGCAGCCCGAAGGACATGCACAGCGTGTCCTCGCGCAGCCCCAGCGACTCGCGCAGGTCCACCGGGTACAGCGCCATGGAGTGGTGCTCCGTGTTGCAGCGCAGGAACACGCAGCGGTGCCCCTGGTACGTGACTTCCTCTGTCTTCACGAAGCCCATGATGTCCGTGTAGAACTCCTCGGAGGCCTTCACATTGGTCGCGAACAGCCGCACCGGCCCGATCCGCACCACCTTGAACGGCCGCGCCAGCAGGATGCCGTCGACGTTGTAGGTGCCCGGCTTGTCCACGTACCGATAGCCTGAGGTCAGGTCGATACCCTCGGCCAGGGCGTCTTGGACCTCTTGCTCCTCCGAAACCTGCGGCAGTGGCGGCGCCTCGTGGAAGCCGCGCTTGTACATCGGTTTCGGCTTGCTGTAGCCCATCCAGCCGATCTGCTCGATGCCGTAGTACAGCTCGTTGGTGAAGCCGTCCGGGTCGTAGAAGTAGGTGTGCCAGTTCGACCCGGGCATGTCGCGCCCGACCCGCTGGATGGTCTGCCCGCGCTCTTTCAGCCAGGGCGTGGCGTCGGAGATCTCCTGCAGGCTGCCGCACTGCCAGGTGATCTGGTTGATCGTCACGCCCGGCGCGAAGCGGCGGTTGCGGTCCAGCGCCTCGCGGATCCGCTTGTTGAACAGCACGAATGAGTGGTGGTCGCCGCCGTGGTGCATGAAGTAGCCCTTCGGGTCGCCCAGGCCCTCCAGCACGCTCTTATCCTCGACGCGCGCGCTGAAGTCCAGCTCGTCCGAGATCTTGAAGCCCAGCAGTTCGGTGTAGAAGCGCATCGACTCCGGGATGTTCACGTTGTTGAACCCGAAATGGCCCAACCGGCGGATCTTGAACGGCCGGTCGAGCATCACGCCGCCGACGTTGTACTGCTTGGTCTGAAGAGCTACTGCCACGAGCGCACCTCCGTTATTCGCTTACTGGCTTGGCGGGACCTTCTTGCCCCACATTTTCTCCAGGAATCCGGACGTCTGCAGATCTTTTACGAACGTCAGGTCCGTGATCTGCTCCGGCTTCTCCTTCTGCACCGGCGTGCCCTGGGTCTTGGCGAAGTCGATCGTGTCCTGGACCGCCTTCATCGGCACGTCGATGCTCGGGTTGACGTAATCCTTGGCGTAGGCCTGGTAGGCGGAGTCCAGCGACTCCGCGTCGGTGATGTTGAGCTGCTTCCTGATCGACTCCTCCGCCTCCGCCTTGTGGCCGTTGATCCACCACACCGACTCGGCAATCGCCGCCAGGAAGCGCTGCGTGACCTGCGGCTTCTCCCGGACGGTGCGGTTGCTGGCGTGCATGGCCGAGTAGATGAACGGGATGGGCAGGTCCTTCATCTTGTAGATGACGTTCAGGCCGTCCTTCTTGGCCTGCACCTCCAGCGGCGGTGTCACGTTCACCGTGTCCACCACGCCCGCCAGCAGATTGGTGTAGCGCTCGGTCTGGCCTCCGGCCGGCTGCATGACCAACCAGTCCTGGGGCAGCCCGTTGGCCTTGAGCATCTCGCGGGTCAGGCGCTCGTCGAGGTCGCCCGGGCGGCTGATCCCCGCCTTCTTGCCCTTCATATCCTTGATGCTGGTGTATTCCTTCTTGGCGATGGCCACGTACGGTAGGCCCACCAGCGGAGCGCTTAGCAGGGTTACTTCGTGCCCGGCTACCAGGCCGGGTATCGTCGCAGCGGCGGCGCAGTACATGAAGTCGTAGTCGCCGCGCGTCGTTGCCGCCAGCGCCGCGTCGGCCCCGGCGTTCATGCCGCCGGTCTGGATGTTGATGCCGTACTTCTGGAACAGGCCGTAATCCCGGGCCACATACAGCTGCAGGAAGCCCGCCGACACCGCGCACCAGCCGGCCTTGACCGTCACCGGGGCCTCGCCCGGCTTGGCCAGGTAGGGGTTGCCGTCCGTGAACTGCCCGGGCGCCGGCGGACCGGCGCTGCCGCCGGCCAGCGCCTGCTGCTGCCCGGCGGGCTTCGTCTCGGCCCCCGGTTTGGCGCTGGCGCTCGCTGCCGGCTTGGCGCTGGCGCTGCCCGCCGGCTTGGCCGAGGCGGCCGCGCTGGCCGGCTTGGCCGAAGCCGCGGCGCTCGCCGGACTCGCCGGCGCGGACGTAGGCGCGGCGCTGCCGCCGCAGGCGCTCACCAACAAGCTCGCCGCCAGCGCGCCGAAGAGCCGTTTTCCGTGCATCAAACGAACCAAACCTCCCGTTCGACCATTCTAGGACGAGGCCGCCACCCGCGCGTACTTCGCCCGCAGCGCCTTCCGCGCTTCGGCAACGACGTCGAGCTGCTGCCGGAATTCCTCCGGCAGATCCGTGTAGGGCGCCCGGAACGGCCCGAAGTTGGCGTACCCCGCCTTGTTCGCCAGGTACTTGTTCACTTGCGCGTTGTACTTCGGGAACTCCTGCCGAAACTCGTGTGGCGGCGGGAATGTGGGAGGCAGCGACTTCAAGTCGGCCGCCACCTGCTCCGCCCGCGCGCGGTCATCCGCCAGGATGGCGTCCATCAGCGCCACCACTGGCTCCGGCCCCATGCCCACCGACGTGGCCCACCCGGCCGTGATCCTCGTCCCGGCCTTCTTGTAGGCGTCGAACAGGCCGCTCTCGCCGACCACGAAGTTGATCTGGCGCTCGGCTGCGTCCAGATCCTCCACGATGTGCTCTATGCCGTACGACACCTTGCACATGATGACCGTCGGCGCCTTGCCCACCAGGCCGGCCCAGAACTCGGTCGGGAAGTTCGACTTGAAGAACATCGAGTTGGCGTAGACCATGACCGGCATGTCGGGCACCGCCTCGCTGAGGTCGGCGTAGAACTGAATCATCATCTCCAGGGTGGGCGTCTGCCACAGCGGCAGCCCGATCAGGCACGCGCTCGCGCCCACGTCCTTGAGACTGCGCATCTGCCGCACCACATCCTTGGTCCCAAGCGCCGTCGCCCCGCCGATGATAGGCACGCGCCCGCGCGCCGTCTCCACCGCCGTCGCCACCAGGTCCCGTTTCTCCTCAGCCAGCAGCGCCGCGCACTCGCCGGTCGTGCCGGCCAGTCCGATGGCGGCGCAGCCGCCCGCGATCAGCTTCTCGATCAGGCTGGCCGTCTCGTCGAGATCGACGGAATCGAACGCGTCCCAGCCGCCGCCGTTGGGCTTCGTCGGCGTGGAGGGCAGCGCCACCAGCCCTCGGATGTCGTCCCGCGTGAGCATGCTTCCTCTCCTGATATGTGGTGGAAGCAGCTTACTCGATGTGGCGCTCTGCGCTCTTTAGGTCGGGGTCGCCGCCGAGTTTATCGAGGCGGGGCGTCAGGAAGCCATCTTCTTACGCTTGCTGGCCACGTAGTCGACCAGGATGTACTCACCCAGCCGGTCGGGCGTGGCAAAGAACGCGCGGCCCTTGTTGATCTTCGTCATCTGGTTCACGAACGCCGCCAGGTAGTGACTGCGCTCCAGCATGAAGGTGTTGATCACGATCCGCTCGCGCGTGCAGCGATGTACCTCGCGCAAGGTCTCCTGGAACGTCCGGTACGTTGGCGGGTACGAGAACTGCACCCGGCCGTGATCGAAGTAGGCCGTCGGCTCGCCGTCCGTGATCATGATGATCTGCTTGTTGCTGCTCTTGTGCCGAGCCAGCATCTGCCTGGCCATCATGAAGCCGTGCTGCATGTTGGTGCCGTACACATACTCGTTCCAGTTGATCTGCGGCAGCCGCTCCGGCTTGAGCTCCCGCGCCGAGTCCGAGAAGCCGATGATGTACAGGCTGTCTCGCGGGTACTGCGCCCGGATCAAGCTGTTCAGCGCCACCGCCACCTTCTTGGCCGCCAGGAAGCAGCCGCGCAGCAGCATCGAGCGGCTCATATCCAGCATCAGCACCGTCGACGATGAGGTGATCAGCTCCGATCGGAACACCTCGAAATCGTCGGCGTCGACATGTATCGGCGTGCCCGCCCCTTCGCGCTGGACGGAGTTCATCAGGCTGGTCTTGATGTCCAGCAGGAACGGATCGCCAAACTCATACTGCTTGCTGTCGTCGGTCCGGTCGCCGCCGTGGCCGTGGACGTTCACCGGGTGCTTGCCGAAACTGTCGCGCTTGAGGTGCGCGAAGATGTCCTGCAGCGCCTTCTGCCCGATCTTCCGTGTGCCGGCCGGCGTCAGCTCATAGGCGTTGCCGCTCCTCTGGATGTACCCCGCCTCCTCGAGGATGCGCGTGATCTGCTGCAGCTGCTCGAACTGCGCTCGCGCTTCCGGCCCAAGCAGCTCACCCAGCTGATCGGCGTCGATCTGGTCCATCGACTCGCCGTCGTGGGCTCGCTTGAGCTGCCGCTCCAGCTGATCCATCTGCTGCAGCCGCTCCATCATCTGCATGGCCTGCTCGAGGCTCATCGGATCGTCGCCGCGGAACGGATAGCGGTTCCGAAACTGGCGCATAGGCAGCAGCGCTTCCAGGTTGGCCATCAGCTCGGCCATCTGCCCCTGCATCTCGGGGTCGCCGAACATCTGCTGGATCATCTGCTCCAGGCTTTGGCGCATGTCGCCCGGCATGCTGTCCAACAGTGACTGCATCTGGGCCATCCGCCGCTGCAGGCTCTCGAGGAGCTGGTCCAGGTTCTCCAGGCCGGGCTCGAAGAAGTCGGAGTACTTGTCCATGAACTCCTGGAACTTCGGCTCCTTGCCCTGCATGCGGTCCCGGAGCATCTGGTTGAGATCCCGCAGCATGTCCTTCATGCGCTGGATCTGCTCCGGGTCCAGGTTCTGGAGCGAGTCCTTCATGCCCTGGAAGTACTGCTGCATGACCTGGCGCTTGAGCATGTCCAGCAGCTCCTGGAACTTCTCGCGCGCCTGCTGGTCCATGAACTCGTAGTTCTCGGACAGCTCTTTGATCTGCCCCGCGGGGTCCTCCGGCAGCATCTCTAGCTGGTGCTGCTTGCGGGCGGCCATCTTCTCCAGCATGTCGATCAGGCTTGGATCCGGCGCGCCCTGCTGGTTCTGCTCCCCGGCCTCTCGCTCGCCGCTCTCAGAACCCTGCGGGTTCTCCTGCGCGCCCGCTCGGGCCTCCTCCAGCCGCCGCTGGATGCCCTCCCGCTCCAGCTGCTTGACCTCTTCGAGCTTCTCTTTGAGCTCGTCGAAGACGGAGCTCATGTCATAGCGGTTGAGCTCCTGCTGGCGGCGCTCTCGCAGCTGCTCCAGCAGCTGCTGCAACCCTTCCATCCGCTCGCCGTCCTGACCGTCCAGGCCCCACTGCATGATGCGCTCGAGCGCGTTCCACAGGTCGCCGTCCGCCAGGAGATCGTCCGAAAGGGCCTCCATGATGTCGTCCGCCGAGAACGGGAACAGCTGTTGGCTGCCGTCCCAGCGGCTGTAGCGGAAGAGAGGCAAGACCTACGTCTCCCCTTGTCGCTTGCCTCTTGTCGCTTGCCTCACGTCAGCGAGCGTAACGCGCGCCTCCGTGCGTCCGGTCTTTGTTCAGCTTGCGGTTCAGGTGCAGCCCTTCAAGCACGAACTCCACCGCCGACGCGACGGACGCCGGCGAGCCGTGGGCCTGCAGCTTGGCCACCGCCGCCTTGATCCCGTCGAAGTTCGACACCTGCTCCACGTATTTCATGCTCGGCATCGTGTCGCCGGCGTCCACGTGCAGCCCTGCCTCGAAGCCCTCGAACAGGTCGTCGAAGTCGGTCACGTCGAAGTACCGGTTGAAGGTGTTGAGCACCGCCCCTTGGATCATCTTGTCGATGACCCGCTCCTCCTTCGTGTCGCCCACGGTTTCCAGCTCGATCTTGCCGGCCGTCGAGGCGATAACCGCCGAAAGATCGCTGACCCGCGGCACCACCTGCTTCTCTCGCAGCCGGATGGCCCGCCGCACCGCGTTGCTGATGACGTTCTCGTAGTTGCAGATCGACACCCGCACCGACACGCCCGAACGCTGGCTGATGTCTGGGTTCTTGCGCGCCAGGTGCGTGAACTCGGCCAGGATCTCTTTCATATAGGTAGGCACCGAGATGTCGAGCTCGCCGTCCTCGAAGGCCGCCGACTCCTGCTCCATGATCTCGATCTCGTGCTCGTGCGTGGTGGGATAGTGCGTCCGGATCTCAGAGCCGCAGCGGTCCTTGAGCGGCGTAATGATGCGCCCGCGGTTGGTGTAGTCCTCGGGGTTGGCGCTGGCTACCATGAAGATGTCCAGTGGCAGCCGTACGCGGTAGCCGCGGATTTGAACGTCGCGCTCTTCCAGGATGTTCAGCAGGCCCACCTGGATGCGTTCTGCCAGATCGGGCAGCTCGTTGATGCAGAAGATGCCCCGGTTGGTGCGCGGCACCAGGCCGTAGTGGATCGTCAGCTCGTCCGATAGGTAGCGGCCCTCCGCCACCTTGATCGGATCGATCTCGCCAATCAGGTCGGCGATGGTGATGTCCGGCGTGGCCAGCTTCTCGCCGTATCGCTGCTCGCGATGGATCCAGTCGATCGGCGTCCGCTCGCCGTTCTCCTCGACCGTCGCCCTGCCATAGGCCGAGATGGGGTCGAACGGATCGTCGTTGATCTCCGAGCCGGCCACGATCGGCAGCCATTCGTCCAGCAGGCTCACCAGCGCCCGCGCGATGCGGCTCTTGGCCTGGCCGCGTTCGCCCAGGAAGATGATGTCCTGGCCGGACAGGACGGCATTCTCCACTTGGGGGATGACCGTGTCCTCATAGCCGACGATGCCGGGGAACAGGTTCTCTCCCGCCCGGATCTTGTCGATGAGGTTCTGGCGCATCTCCAGCTTCACGGTTCGCGGCTTGTAGCCCGACTCGCGAAGCTCCCCGAGGGTCTTGGCAAGGGTCATGCCGGCAAGCATATCAGGGGGCCTGAGCGATAATTTGCACCTAGCCCATGGAGCCGCCGCGCCAGCAGTTCGTTCGCTTCGCCTTCTACAAAGTCGACCCCGCCTGGCGGGGCTTATCGATGAAAGACAAGGCCGAAGCCCGTGACGATCTGCTCCAGATCGTCCAGCAGTTCGGCGAGGCCATGATCCTCCGCAGCTACAGCACCGTCGGCACGCGCGGCGACTGCGACTTCCTGCTCTGGCAGGTCAGCTACGACATGGACGACCTTCACCGCCTGGCGGCTCGCATCAACGCCTCGCGCATGGGCCGCTACCTCGCGCTGCCCTACTCCTACCTGGCCATGACCAAGCGCTCGGTGTATGTCGACAAGCACGTCCACGAGGGCCAGGAGGGCCGCCTGCGAACCGTCCGCCCTACCGACGCCCGCTACTTCTTCGTCTACCCCTTCGTGAAAACGCGCCAGTGGTATCGCGAGCCCATGGAGCACCGCCAGGAGATGATGGACGTCCACATCCGCATCGGCCACAAGTACCCCAGCGTCAAGCTCAACACGACCTACTCCTTCGGCCTGGACGATCAGGAGTTCGTCGTCGCTTTCGAGACCGACAAGCCCCAGGATTTCCTCGACCTGGTGATGGAGCTCCGGGAGACCGAGAGCAGCCTCTTCACCCTGCGCGACACACCCATCTTCACCTGCATCCAGATGCCGCTCTCGGAGTGCCTCCAAGCGCTGGGCTAATTCGCCTGCTGACTGCTATCCTTCAAAAACTGAAGTAATGAAGGGCTACGGGCAGTTCTGCCCCATCGCGCGCACGCTCGACCTGCTCGGCGACAAGTGGACGCTGCTCATCGTCCGCGAGCTGCTCAGGGGTAAGCGTCGTTTCCGCGACATCGAAGCCGGCCTGCCCGGTATTCCGCCCAACCTGCTCTCCGATCGCCTCAAGGTCCTCGAGCAGGCCTCTATCGTCACCCGCGAATACTTCCGCGAGCTGCCGCCGCGCGTCGAATACTCACTCACCAAGCGGGGCGAGGACCTCGCCCCTGTGCTCGAGAGCCTTGCCGATTGGGGCATGCGTTACATGATGGACGGCGAGGTCCCCTGCCAGAAGCTGGAGCCCGACCTGCTGTTCTTTCACCTGCCGCGGTTCTTCTGCCCCGACAAAGCTGCCGGGCTCAACGCCACCGTCGAAGTGCGCCTCGAGGGCGACGGCGGCGGCTCCTGGTGGGTGCGCGTGGCCGGCGGCAACTGCAGCGTGGACCGCGAGCCCATCGCGCCCGCCGACGCCGTCATCACCTGCAGCGTGGACACCTGGATCGATGCGCTGGCCGTCCACCGCGATCCGAGGCGGTTGGCCAAGGCCCCCGATCTGCGCGTCGAGGGCAACCTCGAACTGGCCCGGCGCTTCGGCTCGCTCTTCTGCCGAGAGGAGTTAGCGGCTACCGGCGCCGCCGCCGTCGCCGCCGCGAGCTAGCCCGCGCTCGAGCCGGCGCCGGCTCTTCCTCATCGTCTTCCTCATCCTGCTCGCGTGTCGCCGCGGCGGCCATCTTGCGCTGCTGTGTCTTGCTGGGTGGCGGCGGAGGGGTCTCCGTGGCGTAACGCGAGATCAGGAACGCGCCCAGCAGGCCGGCGATCAGGCTCAGGCCGAAGCCGCCCCCGCCGGTCAGCGGGCTGTCCTGCACCCGCGCCAGGAGGTCGCTCCAGGGCGGCGTGGTGATCTGCCTGGCCAGCATGCCCTCGGGCAGCAGCAGCTGCTGCAGCAGGATCAGCAGGGCCATCATGCCGATGAACACCGGCGCCGCCCGCCTCCAGATGATCTTCTTGCGCGGGGCAGGCGAGCGCCTGGCTGCCGCTCGCGGGGGCATGCGGAAAGCTTATCCCCCTGCGTAGGTGATGCGGCCGTCCTCCACGGTCAAACCCGGCGACGGCTTATGGAGGTAGGCGTCCGTCTTGGGGGTCAGGATGTGCAGTACCTCGAACCCGTCGACCGTCAGCCGGTCGGCGATCATTCGCCGGTGGCAGCGCCACCAAGCCAGCTCCGCGCACATCACGGCCACCGTACGCCGCCGCGCCAGGTCCTCGAGATCGTCGATGCCGATCCGGAAGGGCTCGGTTTGCATGTAATCGGCATACCCCCGAAAGGCGGCGTTTTCCCAGGCCGTATTACGGGAGTCCTTGCGTGCCGAACGCCGGCCGCCCAGCAGCGGGTGGTGCTGATACTCGACGCCGTGCCGCGCCAGGAACGGCTCGAGGTCCTCCGGATTGAACTGCGGGTTCCGACGCGAGCGCGGAATGCTCCGCGTGTCCGCCAGCACCTCCACGCCGAAGCGCTTCAGCAGCTCGGCCAGCTCCTCCGCCGGCCGCGTGCTGTGCCCGATGGTGTAGACCCTAGGCTTTGTCGAGCCCTCGATCTGCCGCGCTCTTCACGAAAGACTCGTCTAGCATCTTCGTCACATCGAAGTTCTTGAGCTTCTCGTTCTTGACGGACAGCTGCTCGAGCGTATCTTTGAACTGCTCCGGCTTGGGATATGGCAGCGCCGGCATGGTCTCGTCGGCGGTGAACTCGTAGGCGGGCCGCATCTCGGCGTCGTTGTCGTTCTTGTAGTACTTCTTCATGGTCGCCAGGCCGAACTCCCGATCCTTCTTGGCCCGTGCCGCGCCTTGCACCAGCGAATCCACGATCTTCTGCGCCGTCGCCTTGTTGGCGTTGACCCAGCTCCGCTGGCCCACGATGGTGTTGTTGTCGGCCGGGATCTTCTCGGCCGCCAGGTTGACCAGCGCATGCATGCCCGCCTGCTCCAGCTTGATCGTCCCTGGTGGCGAGTCCACGCCGGCCTGAACCTTGCCGCTAAGCAGAGCAGCCGACCGCGTCTGCGCGTCACTGAGCGAGACGAACGTCACGTCCTTGTCCGGATCGAGGCCCAACCGGCGCAGCACCACGCGTGTAGCGATGTCGGATGATCCGCCGTAGCTGGCAATTCCAACACTCTTGCCTTTCAGGTCCTCTGGCTTCTGGATCTCCTTGGCGACCATGAACTTGTAGGGGTACACCGGTCCCTGAGTGCCGATGATCAGCAGGTCGGCGCCCTGCGAAGCGGCCCCTAGGGCCTCGCCACCCCCTGCCAGGATCAACTGGACGTCTCCGGCCAGCAGCGCGGCCATAGTCCTGGAGCCGCCGGCAATCAGGGTGAGGTCGACGTCCAGCCCGTTCTTTTGGAAGTAGCCGCCGTCCAGCGCCGTCCATGCCGCCAGGTTGCTGCCTGCGATGTTGCTGAACGCGATGGTTACCTTGGTAAGCCCGCCTGAGGCCGCGCTCGGCTTCGCCGCGCCTGAGCCGCTCGGCTTTGCTGCCGCCGCCGCGCTGCTCGCCGGCGCGGGCGTGCTCCCCGCCGGCGCGGTCCCGCCGCACCCGGCCAGCGTAAGGGCAACCACTATCAGAGCCCACAAGCGCTTCATGGAGGCACATCGTACACCGGCTGCCCACAGATCGGGCTGGATTGGCCTCCTGGATTCGCGCGGCATCCACGTCCAGGCTCGGCCGCGGCCGCTATCCATCAAGTCCTCCTGAGCTGAAGGCCAGTTCGCCCCGGCAGTACGTCGCGGTCAGCCGTAGCTCGCCATCGAGAAGCACGAGGTCGGCGTCGAAGCCCTCGGCGATCGTCCCCTTGCGAGAACCGGCCCCGGCCAGCGCGGCGCCGGCCGCCGAAAGCATCTGGGCGGCTTCCGCCAGCTCCGCCCCCCAGCTCACCAGGTTGCGCAGCGCCTGAACCATCGGCGTGGCGCTGCCCGCCAGCGTCCCGTCCTCCAGCCGTCCCACGGCTCCGTCCGAGATCACCGTCCGCCCCTGCCACTGGTACCTCCCCGCCGCGAGCCCCAGCGCCGGCAGGCCATCGCTCACCACCGCCACCGAGGCGGCGGAACGAACGCGCACCAGGGCCAGGCATGCCCCGCGGTGCACGTGCGCGCCGTCGGCGATCAGCTCACTTACGAGCTTGGGCAGCGTCAAGGCTGCGCCTGCCAGCCCCGGCTCCCGCTGGTGAAATGGCGCCATGGCGTTGAACGTATGCGTGACCGACGAAGCCCCCCAGTTGACCGCCTCCTCTGCCTGCAGATACGTGCACCCGCTGTGGCCCAGCGAGACCTGCACGCCGGCCTTCACCAGCCGCTCCACGACCTGGCGAGCGCCCGGCAGCTCGGGCGCCAGGGTCACCCGCCGCAGTGTTCCCCGCGCGGTTTCCAGCCAGCCCTCGACCTCGCCCCTGTCCGGCGCCCGCAGGTGCTCGCTTCGCTGCGCCCCACAGTGATCGGCGCTCAAGAACGGCCCCTCCAAGTGCGAGCCCAAAACTTCCGCCTCCGCGATCCCGCGGAGCTCCGAAATGCCCTCGAGAAACGCCAGCGTCTCCTCGGGCGAGGCCGTCGCCAGCGTCGGCAGAAACGCCGTCACGCCTGTGCGGGGTAGGAAGCGCGCCATCTCCGCGGGATCGCACGATCCGCCGGCGCCGTGCACGTGCACGTCCACAAACCCGGGCAGGACGTGCAGGCCCGAGGCGTCGACATCGGACGCGGCTCTCCCGAGACAACCAACCGCGGCGATCCGGCCCCCGGCGATGCCCACGTCGCCCGTGATGAACCCGCTTGGCGTTAGCACGGTGCCCCCGCGCAGGCACAGCTCCAGCTCCACGTCGCGTCCATGCTAGCCGCCCGGATGTGCTACCGTGGGCTCCACTCACCACGCCGAAGAACGGAGGCATCCGATGACTGCTCACCGTTGGCCCGCCTCGATCCTGAGCTTTGCCCTGCTGCTGTCCGCCTGCGGCGGCGCCGCCGCGCCGGCCAGCAGCCCGGCCGCCGCCCCTTCCACGGCCGCCGCCAAACCCGCCAGCGCCGCGGCGGCCTCAGCCAGCGCTAAGCCCGCCGCCTCCGCTGAAGCGAAACCGGCGGCCAGCGCCCCCGCCGCCAGCGCCGCCGCCAAGCCTGCTGGATCGGCCGCCGCCGGTGCGCCCATCAAGCTGGGGTTCGTCAACCCGCTCACTGGTCCGCAGGGCCAGGCCGGCCTCGACTACAACGACGCCTGGAAGCTGTGGCTCGACTCGGTTAACGGCGCCATCGCTGGCCGGAAAGTCGATGCCCAGTATGTGGATGACCAGGCCCAGGCCGACGTCGGCCTGACGAAGACCAAACAGCTCGTCGACAACCAGAAGGTCCACGCGCTGGTTGGCTTCACGTTCACGCCCGTCGTCTACGCCGTCGCAACCTACGTCAAGGACACCGCGCACATCCCCATGCTGGCCACCACCGGCGCGGCCGGCCAGGGGCTCATGCTCGACCCCAAATTCCTGAGCGACTATCTCATGCGGTTCAGCACCGTGGCCGTCGCCCACGCCGATACGTCGGCCGATTGGGCCTACAAGCAGGGCTTCCGCAAGATGGTCGTGGTCACCTATGACACGGCGGCCGGCGTGGAAAGCGGCGATCTCGTGGCCAGCGCCTTCATCAGCCGCGGCGGGACGGTCGTGCAGGAGTTCCATCCGCCATTCGGCAGCACCGATTTCGGGCCCTATCTCGCCAAACTCGATCCCAGCGCCGACGTCGTCGCCGTCTGGGAGCCGGCTGCCGACGGCGTGCGCTTCCTGCAGCAGTTCGGCAACTACGTGGGCCAGAAGCGCCCAACGGTCATTGACATGGGCGGCGTGGCCACCGCCGGCGCGCTGGGCACGTTGAAGGATGCCGCCGTGGGCATCATTTCCGAGGCCTCATGGGTCGACACCATTGACAACCCGGAGAACCAGGCCTTCCTCAAGGCCTGGCGCGCCAAGTACCCCGACCGTGAGCCTGGCCCGCTGTCCGCCCAGGGCTACGGCACGGGCCCGATCCTCAGGGCCGCCCTGGAGAAGATCAACGGCAATGCCGAGGACACCCAGGCCTTCCTCAAGGCGCTGTACGCCACGGATGTGCTGACGGCTACGGGCCAGGTCAAGCTGGAACCCACGACCCATGACGTGGTCCGCAGCTACTACATCGCCAGGATCGCCAAGAAGGGCAACAACTACGGCTACGACCTGCTCACCGAGTACAAGGAAGTCTCACAGTTCTGGGATCGCAAGCCCGACGACCTGAGGGCGTTCCCGTACGGCAAGCTGAAGGACAAGTGGGTGGGCATGACCAGGGATCAGCTGGCTCAGCAGCACGGCCTCACCGAAACGCCGAAATAGCTTCGTAGTCACCCTCTCGGCGCACGGCGCCGAAGGACCTTCGAAACAAGGAGGTGGCCCCGATGCTCCCAACCAGGCGAGCCAGATGCCTCATCCTCAGCGGCGCGTTGGCCCTGGCTGCCGCAGGCTGCGGCGGAGCCGCCCTGCCGGCGGGTTCGAGCGTCCCTGCAACCTAAGCGCGGCCAGCCTGAACCCGGCGGTGTCGTCGCTATCGACGACTCATTGGTCAAGAACGCCGAGGCCCGCGGCCTCGGCAAGTAGCCGGGTGTTCAGGCGTCGATGGTCTGCCCGCCGTCCACGACGAGCGCGCTGCCGGTCACGAACGACGCTTCATCCGACGCCAGGAATAACGCCGCCTGGGCGATCTCCTTCGGCGTTGCCAGCCGGCCCATCACCCGGTTGAGGGCGAACAGCCCGCGCTCGTATGCCGCCGGGTCCGCCGCGCTGGCGATGTTCCGCCGCATTCGCGGCGTGTCTGTCGCTCCCGGGCAGATGCAGTTCACCCGGATGGCCGGGCCGTAGTCCAGGGCCATCTGCTTGGTGAGCAGGATCACGCCCGCCTTGGAGGCGCAGTAGCCCGGATACCTTGGCGACGCCAGCAGCCCGAAGGTCGAGGCCGTATTGATGATATTTCCGCTGCCCCGCTGCATGAAATGGGGCAGCGCCGCCTTGGCGCCCAGGAACACGCTCTTGAGGTTCGTGTCCAGTACCAGATCCCACTCCTCTTCCGAGGTCTCATGCACCGGCTTGCGGATGCCCGTGCCGGCGTTGTTGAACAGGATGTCCAGCCGGCCGAAGCGCTCCAGCGCCGCCGCCACCATCCGCTGGTTATCGGCCAAGCTGCGCACGTCCACCTGGCAGGCCTCAGCCTGGCCCCCGTTCTCGCGGATGGTGTCCGCGGTGCGCTCGGCATCGCTCCCCACCAGGTCGGCGCAGAGCACGCTGGCGCCCTCCTCCGCGAACAGCAGCGCGCTTGCCTCGCCGATGCCGTTGCCCGCGCCCGTCACGATCGCCACTTTCCCGGAAAGCCTCATGGCCGGCACTATATACTGCCCGCGCCATGCCCGTCATTGACGCCGACACCCACGTCGATGAAACCGAGGACACCTGGGCCTACCTCGAGCCGCACGAGGAGCGCTTTCGGCCCCAGACCCAGTTCCCGGCCAACCCCGATCCATCGCGCCCGCCCATGCGCTATTGGCTCATCGAGGGCAAGCGCCAGCTGCGCTTCATCCGTAACGACGCCACCACCGGCACCACCGTCGCCACCCGCGAGCTGCTCGACGTCGAGGCCCGCCTGCGGCACATGGATGAGCTCGGGACCGAGATCCAGGTCATCTACCCCACCCTCTTCCTGGTGGAGTTCACGGAAGACCCCGAACTCGAGCTGGCGCTGCGCCGCAGCTACAACCGCTGGCTGGCCGGCCGCTGCTCTCAGTCGCGCGGCCGCCTCCGCTGGGTGTGCCTCCCGCCCGTCATGAGCATGGACAAGGCGCTTGAGGAGCTGCGCTGGGCCAAGGACCACGGCGCCTGCGGCGTCGCCAAGAAGGGTGACCGCGAGGCCGGCAAGTGGGTCAACGATGAGTACTTCTTCCCCCTGTACGAGCAGGCCGAGAAGCTCGACATGCCCATCTGTTTCCACCTTGGCTCGGGCACGCCCGACTTCTCGCCCGCGCGCGAGTTCTCATCCAGCCGCTACCTGCGCATCCAGCTGCCGGTCCACAACGCCTTCCTGACGCTCCTGGTCCACGGCGTGCCGGCCAGGTTCCCCCACCTCCGCTGGGGTTTCATCGAGACTGGATCGTCCTGGGTGCCCTCGGTGCTGTACGACGCGTCCCGCGCCCGCCGCCACGCCAAGGCGACGGCCGGCTCGTCGCCCCTGAGCGTCGCCACCGTGGCCGACGATCTCCTCTCGGACGAGGTCCGCCGCAACCGCTTCTACATCACCTGCCACGCCGACGAGGACCTGCCGTACATCATGCGCTTCACCGGCGAGGACAACCTCATCATGGGCTCCGACTACACCCACAGCGACCCCGGCCAGGAGTGGCATTTCCAGCGCTCACTGGAGGCCCGCGCCGAGCGCGGCGAGATCTCGCACGAGGCCGTCCGTAAGATCACCTACGACAATCCCAAGGCCTTCTACGGCCTATGATGTAGGGCCATGGCAGGCTCATTGGACGGTCGCGTGGCCGTCGTCACCGGTTCGGCCAAGGGCATCGGCCGCATGGTCGCCACGACCTTCGCCCGCGAGGGCGCCAGGGTCGTCTTGGCCGACGTCGATGAGGCCCGGCTGCACGACACCGCCCGCGAGATCGGCTCAGCCGCGCTTGCCGTCCCCACCGACGTCCGTAGCGAGGATCAGGTCCGGAGCGCCATGGCCCGCGCGGCCGAGCGCTTCGGCGGCATCGACATCCTGGTCAACGACGCCGGCATCGTGCCGCACTTCAACTGGGGCGTGCCCAAGTGGCCGCGCGTACGTGACATGGAGCATGCTTTCTGGCAGCGCGTGCAGGAGGTGAACCTCGGCGGGACCTTCCTGTGTACTAAGCACGCCCTGCCCTACATCGAGCGCCGCGGCGGGGGCCATGTCATCAACCTCCACGGCGGCGGCGGCCTCTATTCGGTCGCCTACACCACCACCAAAGAGGCCATACGCGTCTTCACCCAGTACGTCGCCGACGAGGAGCGCGACGCAAACGTGTGCGTCATCTGCGTCTCGCCCGGCGGAGCCATCGCCACTGAGGACGCTCCCGAAGAAGCCCGCCGGCGCCTGCCCGGCCCCGAGAGCCTGGCGGACCTCTTCCTCGAGGCCGCCCAGGCGCCCATGGACCTCAGCGGCCAGACCGTCCGCCTGGTCGACGGCCAGCTCCACCCGCTGCCGCTCATCGTCCAGCGCTCTTAGCTGCGCTGGCGCCGTCCCGGCCCGAGCAGCGCCCGCCCCGGCCGCGCCCCGGTGTGCTGGCCTTGTTCAATGACCACGGCCCCATTCACGATGACCCACTCCACGCCGGCCGCGTACTGCTTCGGGTTCTCGAACGTCGCCCGGTCAGCCACCCGGTCCGGATCGAACACCACCACGTCTGCCCAGCAGCCCTCACGCAGGAGGCCGCGGTCGCTCATGCGCAGCACCTGGGCCGGGAGCGACGTCATCTTGCGAACGGCCTCCTCCAGCGGGAACACCTTGTCCTCGCGCACGTACTTGCCCAGCACCCGCACGTTCGTGCCGAAGCTGCGCGGGTGCGGGAACCCTGGCGCATCCTGGTTCAGGGCCGTGCCGTCCGACGCCACCGACACCCACGGGCAGGCCATGAACCTCTGCACGTCCGCTTCGGCCATGTTGTGGTACACGCCGTGGGGGAAGTTGCCCTCTTCGAAAACGACGTCGAACACCGCCTCGGCTGGATCGTCCTCCTGCCCGCGCATCGCGGCGATCTCGCTCGCCCGCTTGCCTTCATACGTCTTGAGCGCCGGGTTGCGCACCACGCTGGCCACGATGCCTTCCCAACCGCCGTGCTCGTCCACGTACTGCCGGAATTCCGGATCGGCCTTCACCCGATCGCGGAATCCGCGGCTGCCGAATTGCGGGATGATCTCTTGCCGCGGACCGTCCTGCACCCAGCGCGGCATGAGCCGCGCCCAGGGATGCTGCATGGCCGTGTAGGGATACTGGTTGGCCGTCACCTCTAGGCCTTCGCCGCGGGCCGCGTCGATGATCTCGATGATCTCGCCCACCCGCCCCCAGTTGCCCTTGCCGCGCACTTTGATGTGATAGATGTGCACCGGGATGCGCGCCTCGCGGCCGACGTACAGCGCCTTCTCCATCTCTTCGGCCATCTCGTAGCCCTCGGTGCCGATGTGCACGCCGTAATAGCCGCCGTACCGCGCCGCCACCTCGGCCATCGCCGCGACTTCGTCCGGGAACTCCGGACCGCCGCCGTGCCAGGCGCAGGTCAGGCCCAGCGCACCCTGCTGCATGGCCTCGTCGGTCAGGCGCTCCATTTCGGCCAGTTCCGCGGGTGTGGCCGGTCGCTTCTCAAACCCCACGACCGCCAGCCGGATCTGCTGCGGCGAGACACCTGAGGCGATATTGATGGACACGCCCTGCCGCTTCAGCCGGGCGAAGTAGCCCTCGAAGTCGGCCCAGTCCACTTCGAAGCCGAAGCGGTGCCGCTGGTCGGCCTTGTACTCTTCCTCGGCCGCGCCGCGCAGGGGCGCTACCGTGGCGCTCTCGCCGATGACGTCCAGGGTCACGCCCTGGCGCACCTTGCTCTGGGCGTCGCCGTCGACCAGCACGGCGATGTCGCTGTGCGTGTGCATGTCCGTGAAGCCCGGGCAAACGGCCATGCCGCCGGCCTCGATGATCCGGCCTGCCGGCGCGTCCACGCGGCCGATGGCGGCGATGCGGCCGTCCTTGATGCCTAAGTCGCCCCAGTACCACGGGTTCCCGGAGCCGTCGACGATACGCCCGCCGCGGATCAGGAGGTCGAGCTCGGACATGCCTCTATTCCAGCGCAGCCATAGACACGGCCATCGCACCCCGAAACGCGCGATCGATCAGGAACGACTCGCGCGCTCCGCGCAGCACCGCCTGGCGGTCCGCTTCGGTAAGTACGTGCCGGCTCACGACTTGCTCCAGGAGGTTGGCGTGCGCCGTGTCGGCCACGGCGTGGCGGTTGGCGTTGACCAGTTTCTCAGCCGCCAGACCCGTCTCCTCGATCAGCTTTCGGCGGATCCGCGCGGAGATGCCGCCGCCCTCGATCACCTCGGCCGAGTTGCGCACCTCCAGCACCGAGCACGAGGTCACGGCTTCCAGCCAGGGCCGGTCCTTGGCCAGGTGGATCCAGGCATAGAACGTCGCCTGGCAGGCGGGCGCGATCTCCGCCCCCTCGAAGTCCTCTGGGGTGAGGCCCAGCGCCTGCGCTTCTTTCGTGGCGAGCGTGAAGTGATCCGTGCCAACCTCCGGGTCGAGCACCAGTTCCTCCTGCTCGTGGGCCCATATGAGGCGCTTCACGTCCAGCGGCGCCGAGCCCTGGGCGAAGCCCCAGCAGTCGCGCCGGTTGGCGATGTAACGGCCCATCTGGATGGTGTAGAAGCGCGCCCGCGCCAGCGTGAGCGGCAGCTCCAGCAGCTGCCGGAACTCGGGCGTCTCGAACTGCGCCCGCGCCATGGCGTACACCTCGGCAAGGGTCTCGGCCGCGAGGCTCTTCGCAGCAATCATGGCGGCATTATGCACCGGCCCGGAGCGAGAGCCCCCGAAATCCCTGCCTGCCGTCTGCATGTCTCTCTGCCGAGCGGTCCACGGGGGACGCGACCCCGCCCGCGTCGTGCATAATCGGCCCGATGCATAGTTACCTCAAGAGCGTTCTCGGCCTCGCCTTCCTCCTCGCCGCCTGCGGCGGCGCCTCGCCCGCCACATCGTCCGCCCCGGCCAGCCCCGCCTCGAGCGCCTCCGCCGGCGCCAAGCCGGCCGCCGGCCCCTCGGCCTCCGCCCAGCTCACGAAGCTCACCGCCTCCTACTCCAACATCTCCGGCAGCAACCTCACCTTCTTCGTCACCAAAGAAGGCGGCTACTTCGAGAAGAACGGGCTCGATGTCGACATGCAGTTCATCTCCGGCGGCGCCAAGAACATGGCCGCGCTCGTCGCCAACCAGATCCAGATTGGTCACGTCGGCGGCAGCGAGCTGATCAGCGCCAACGTCGAAGGCGCCGACCTGGTCAGCTTTGCCACCCTCACGCCGGTCTTCCCCTACAAGTTCGAAGCTGCGCCTTCCATAAAGACCATCCAGGACCTGAAGGGCAAGCCCGTCGGCATCAGCAGCATCGGCGGCGCGGTCGACATCGTCACCCGCTTGCTCTTCAAGAAGTACGGCATGGACCTGGAGAAGGACGCCATCCCCGTGCCCGACAACGGCAGCGAGTTCCGCATGCAGGCCCTCCTCGGCGGCGCGACCATGGCCGCCATGGCCGATCCTCCCGGGCTCCTCCAACTGGAGAAGAACGGCTTCCACGCCATTGCCAATCTCGCCCAGGAGCGCATCCCCACCTCGAATGCCGGCGTCACCGCCTACCGGCCCTGGGTCCAGGGCCACCGCGACGTCGTCCAGCGCTACATCGACTCGCTGGTCCAGGGCACCGCGCGCACCAAGAAGGACAAGCCCTTCGCCGTGAACGTCCTCAAGAAGTACTTCAAGTCCAGCGATGACGAGGCCATGTCGGTCACCTACGACTTCTTCGCCCTGGAAGTCGCGCCGTCCATTCCCAACATCACGCCCGAGCAGTTCAAGGACGCCCAGGACATCCTGGCCGCCAAAAACCCCAAGGTGAAGGACTGGGACGTCAACAAGGCCATCGACAACTCGTTCGTGAAGAGCGCCGCCGACCGCGGCCTGGACAAGGCCTAGAGATCCGCCAGCGCCGGCGCCACCTCGCGCTCGAACCGCTCGAACATGGCCAGCCGCTCGCCGATCGGCGCCGGGTCGCGACCGGCCAGCAGCAGCATCCGCCCAAAGCCGCCGCTCTCATGATGCAGCCGCCGCAGCCCCTCGATGACCGTCTCGGGCGAGCCCACGATGTACTGGCCGACCTCCACCATCCGATCGAATGTCACCGAGGTGCGGTCCGCCTCCGGCGACGGCTTGAACGGGTCCAGCAGGCGTGCCGTGGTGGGCAGCCGCCGCACGTAGTCCAGCCAGTGGTTCTGATAGTCGCGCACCTTGTCCGCGGCGATTTCGTCGCTTTCGTCCACCCAGATGAAGCGCGACACCTCCAGGCTCTCCCGGCTGGCTTCCCGCCTGGCCTCCCTGGCGCCGCGCTCATACTCCGCCCATGCCTCGGCGATGGCTTTGGCCGAGTGGAACTGGCTCATCAGCAGTCCGAAGCCGCGCCGGCCCGTGCTGAAGCACGACTCCGGGTTGCCGCACGCGCGGGCCACCGGTAGGGGCGACTGCAGCGGACGCGGCCAGATGTAGACGTCCTGGATGTCCCAGAACCGCCCGTGGTGGCTGAACGGCTCGTCCGACTCCCAGGCCCGCACGATGACGTCGATGGCCTCCTCGACGCGCGCGTGGCCCTCCGCGAAATCGACGTTGTAGAACGCGTACTCCTGCCCGCCCCCGGTGCCGAAGCCGAACATGTAGCGGCCGTCGGTCAGGTGGTCGGCCGTGGCCGCCTCGGCGGCGACCTCCGGCGGGTAGTGCAGCGCGATCAGCCGCACGCCCGGCCCCATCCGAATCCGGGTCGTCTTCGCGGCCGCCTTGGCGATGAGCATCTCCGGCGAAGGCAGCACCTCCTCGCGGCCGTTCATGTGATGCTCGCCGATCCACACCTCGTCCCAGCCGAGCTGCTCGGCAAGGACAATCTCATCCAGGTCTTCGGCGTAGGCGTCCCGCGGCACACGCCCGTGGTGCTCGCCCATCGAAAACAGCCCGAATTTCATCGAGAGAAATGTACCCCGGTGGCCCTGTCTGCGGCCGCCGAGATCTTCCGCATGACCTATCCCGGCGGGGACGGGCCGGTGCTTCACTGTCCGGCTCAGTGGCGCTCGCCAGGCTCAACGGGGTTAGGCCGCCCCGGCCGAACAAACCTCGGCCAGGGCGGTCACCTCTCGGATTACTCGTGCGGCGACCGGCGCCCAGTGCCCGGCAAGGCGCTGCCGCAGCAGCCGCATCCCCGGGTACCAGGGTGTCTGCGAACGCCGGCCCCAGCGCCAGTCGGCCCGCGCCGGCAGCAGCGTCCATGTAGGTGCGCCAACGGCGCCCGCGATGTGGGCCACGAACGTGTCGACCGTAATCACCAGGTCCAGGCTCTTGACGCGACGGGCCGCCAGTAGCACCTCCTCGGCGCCGTAGCTCACCGCCCAGTCGAGGCGCGCGCCTGGCGCGAGGCTGAAACATCGCACCCCCGGCGTTTCCGATAGTGGCGCCAGCAGCTCGGCCGGAATCGACCGGCCGGCATTCCACGAGCCCGCCTCCGTCGCCAGACCGACGTTCAGCAAGGGCGACGGCCGCGGCTCCGGCGCAACCCGGAGGTATGGCGCCCCCCGCCGGACATCCTCCGGGCCGATTCGCAGCGCGTACGGCAGTTCGCTGAGCTCCAGGTCCACGTCGTAGTCAACGCCCGGCGTGCCCTCGTGAAGCGGTAAGAACTGGCACCCCGGCGCGATCCGCCGCAGCGCCGGAATGAGCGGCCCCTGCGCCCACACAACCACCCGGCTGGCCATTCGGGCCAGCCGCGGCAGGAAGCGGGCGAACATAATCGTGTCCCCCAGTCCGTGGTAGCACCGCACCAGCACCTTCCTGCCCGCCAGGGGCGTGCCATCCCAGACCCACTGTTCGTGCCTGGGTAGGCGCCGGCATGGCCCCATCGCTCGCTGCCGGGCCAGCACCCGGTCGCTGATGCGCCACGCGCGCTGGAAATCCCCCGCGCGCATTGCCGCCTGCCACGCCCGCACCAGGTCCACGCGAGCAGCAGAGCAAGGGTCAGACCAGAGGCAGCCTCCTAGCCGTTGACCAGTCGGGCGAAGAGGATTTGAACCACCTTCTACCCCCTAAGCGGCGTCCGAAACCGTGCCGGATCGATAGCCGGATGCACGTCCTCCCGGTGGATCGCGAGCGTGTCCGGTGGAAACGCTGGTCGTCACCGGCATCAGGGCGACGTTAGCGGCGAGGGCTGGACGATGCGGGTCACCGGCGTCTGCAGCCACGATCCGCCACGGCCGCTGGCAGCGATCCGACCGCGGCATCAGCGGCGCGTCGCTTGAATGACCGCCGCTGGCGTGCATACTTGGCTCGTATCGACGGCACAGCTGGCAGATGGCGCCCGGCGATCGGTGGGACACCAAACGTCTGGAACAGCGCGGCGATCAGCTCATCGAGGACGGCCGGCCTCGCGCCGGCGACATCCACGAACGAACGCTCGAGCTCGCCGGTGAAGGCTGGGAGATCGTCTCCCTGACTCCGACCGAGCGCCAGCTCAGGCGCCGGCGATGCGCTCGGCCATCCCCTGAGCGACCTCGGCCGTATCTGAATGCGGAGGATCCGAGCTGCTCCGGCGATCGCTAACGCCACGCCACCACTCAAGCCGCAGCCCTTACACCCTTAAACCGGACGACGCTATCGGTGCCGTGCTCTCCAACACGCCTTTCGCCATCGACGCCCAGACTGTGATAGACGCCGCTCGAGCAATCGCCGAGCACCACCAGCATGACGCCATCGAGCCGGAACACCTGCTGCTGGCCCTACTGAGCTGTGATGTGGGTCCGGGGCATGCCGCGCTTTGCCGGCTTGATCGGCACCCGGACGAGCTTCGGGCGCTTGCCGAACGGGCGCTGCGTACCGTTCCTAAAAGGCGCCTGGCCGGCCGCGCAGTCCACGTTTCAGCGGGGCTGCGCAAGCTGGTCGAACTGGCCGCTATTGAAGCCTCCGGCGCAGGGCAGGAGGCGATCCACAGTGGTCATTTGCTGCTTGCTCTGGTTCACCCCCGGCGGGGTGGTGTAACCAGCCTGTTGCTCGCGCGTGGGGTGACCTACGAGCAGGTGCGGCAGTTACTGACCGGCGAGCAGATCGAACTTGGCAGAGTGTGCGAATTCGTAGCGGGTGCGCCTGAGCCGTATGTGCTCGCCAACGCCGGAGGTGAGGCAGCCGTGCATTCCGCCTGAGGGCAACGGAAGGTAGGCGGAATGACGCCCGTTGCGCCTCGTCGGCTTCTGCCTCACACCGCCCAGGCTCGGGCGATCAGCCGGATGGCCTGCCGAGGGTGCATGCCCGCGACCAGGAGCGGGCCGGCGTGTACTGCGATGGATTGGCTGCGGGTCCTGATCGCCTGAGGAACGCTGCCAAGGACGGTCCATCACTGGTCCCTTTTGGCAGGGGCGACTGGAGCCGGATCAGGTCCGGCTCCAGTCGCTGTTCGGTCAGTACTCGGGTGGTGGCGCCGCTGCCGCCGGCTTCTTCTCCTCCGGCTTCTCGGTGATTAGCGTCTCGGTCGTCAGCAGCATGCCCGCAATCGAGCCGGCGTTCTGGAGCGCGGAGCGGGTCACCTTCAGCGGGTCGATGATGCCCGCCTGGAACATGTCGACGAACCGGTCGTTCAGGGCGTCGTAACCGTGATTCTTCTCACCTCGCCGGACCTGCTCGACGACCACCGAGCCCTCCTTGCCGGCGTTGTAGGCGATCTGCCGCAGCGGCTCCTCCAGCGCCCGGCGGACGATGTTCAAACCGACCCGCTCGTCGCCTTCCAGGTGTAGCTCATCCAGCGCCTTGGCCGCCTGTACCAGGGCCACGCCGCCGCCGGCCACGATGCCTTCCTCAACCGCGGCACGGGTGGCCGAGAGGGCGTCCTCGACGCGGTGCTTCTTCTCCTTCAGTTCCACCTCCGTGGCCGCGCCGACCTTGATGACCGCCACTCCGCCCGCCAGCTTGGCCAGCCGCTCTTGCAGCTTCTCGCGGTCGTAGTCCGAGGTGGTCTCCTCGATCTGCGCCTTGATCTGCTTCATCCGGGCCTGGATCAGCTCGCTCTTGCCGGCGCCCTCGACGATGACCGTGTTGTCCTTGTCGGCCCGGACACGGCGGGCCTTGCCCAGGCGATCCAGCGTGGTGTTCTCCAGCTTCAGGCCGGCCTCCTCGGTGATCACCTGGCCGCCGGTCAGGATGGCGATGTCCTCCAGCATGGCTTTGCGCCGGTCGCCGAAGCCAGGCGCCTTGACCGCCAGCACGTTCATGGTGCCGCGCAGTTTGTTGACCACCAGCGTGGCCAGCGCCTCACCCTCGACGTCCTCGGCGATAACCAGCAGGCTGCGGCCGGCCTGGACCACCTTTTCCAGCACCGGCAGCAGGTCCGCAATGGCCGACACCTTCTTGTCGGTGATGAGGATGTGCGGGTCCTCGAGCACGGCCTCCATGCGGTCGGCGTTGGTGATCATGTAGGGCGAGATGTAGCCCCGGTCGAACTCCATGCCCTCGACGTACTCGGTCTCGAACCGCAGGCCCTTGCCCTCTTCGACGGTGATCACGCCGTCCTTGCCGACCTTCTCCATGACGTCGGCAATGAGCTGGCCGATCTCCGGGTCGGCGGCCGAGATGGTCGCCACCTGGGCCGTTTCTTCCTTGGTGGTGATCTGCTTCGAATCCGACTTGAGCTGGTCGACCACCTTGTCCACGGCCTTCTGGATGCCGTTCTTGAGGATCATCGGGTTGGCGCCCGCGGCTACGTTGCGCAGGCCCTCATTGATCATGCACTGCGCCAGCACCGTGGCGGTCGTGGTGCCGTCGCCGGCGATGTCGTTGGTCTTGGTGGCGACTTCTTTGAGGAGCTGGGCGCCCATGTTCTCGAAGTGGTCCTCGAGCTCGATTTCTTTGGCGATGGTCACGCCGTCGTTGGTGATCGTGGGTGCCCCGAACTTCTTGTCGAGCACCACGTTGCGGCCCTTCGGGCCTAAGGTCACTTTGACCGCGCCGGCCATACTGTCCACACCGCGCTTCATGGCGGCGCGGGCTTCCTCGTTGAACACGAGCATCTTGGCTGGCATTTGGGCATTCACCTCCTGTTTTCTGGATTCCGCTGTCAGGACTCGATGACGGCCAGGACGTCCTTCTCGCTGACGATCAGGTGCTCCTGGCCCTCGATCTTGATCTCGGTGCCGGCGTACTTGCCGTAGAGCACACGGTCGCCGGCCTTGATCTCCATCGGAACCTTGGTCCCGTCGTCGAGCGTCCGGCCCGACCCGACCGCGATAACCTCGCCCTCCTGCGGCTTCTCTTTGGCCGTGTCGGGCAGGATGACGCCCCCCTTGGACACCTCCTCCCGCTCGATTGGCTTGACGAGGGCGCGGTCGCCCAGGGGCGTGATCTTGGTCGCGGTGGCCACTGCCATGGTCTGTCCTCACCTCCTTTCCTTCGCAGGCTTAGAACGCGCTCGCTGGTCTAGCTGGCAGCCGCCGGCCGGAACGTATGTGGCCGGTGGCCATTTGCCTCGTGGGCGCTCGGCGAGCCCAGCGGCAGCACATAGCGCATGCTGACGCTGTTGATGACCAACGCCGCCGCGGCGTAGAAGGCCACCACCGCCGACACGATGCCACACCAGCCACCGATGTAGCCCAGCAGCGGCGCGCCGCTCACGAACGAGCCGGCCGTCATCAGGCCAAGCGAGGCCGCGAGCAGAATGAGCGTCAGGAACGACGCGACATCCTCGCGCAGCGCGGCAATAGCCAGGAACAGGGCCACGTAAGCGAAGCAGCCGAACATCATGCCGTTGACCATCGCTGCGTCGGTGGCGCCGTGCAGGATGCCCAGCTGGTTGAACAGCTGGGTAAACGCCCAGGTGGTGAAGAATCCGCCCATCGAGCCAAACCAGGTGGCGCCGAACGTGTCGCCCTTGCGGTAGCTCCACATGGCGGCGATGAACTGAACAAACCCGCCGAAGATCAGCAGCAGCGGGATCGCGGCGATGGCCGCCGAGCCAGGCCACCAGCCGGCGTTGACCGTGCTCCACACGAACAGGGCCGTGGCCAGACAGACCAGCCCCAGCGGCGCTGCCGAGCCGACACTGGCCGCAGCGCGCGCCTCCTCCTGCTCGAGCTGCTCGAGCTCCAGCGGCGACTTGATTGGACCCGCCGGGGTCCACCGCTCTATTAAAGCAGCCATGAGAAACCTCCGTACATGTCCGGAACATCAGAACTGCAGGTATGAGGCGTGGGTATCGTTTGACGACCACGCTGTCCCCTTGGAGCGCGGAGGCCCTCTCGCGGCCTTCGCCGGTATCGATGGATCGGCCTGTCTCTGAGCCATGACGCTACGTTCGCTGCTGTAGTCAGGCGTCACTGCCTTTAAAGCGCCAGGCTGTGGCCGAACGGATGCCCATCGTACTGCCTCAGCTCACTTGATACCGTCGATCTTGCCATCCTGATCGACGATGAAGGTGTACGTCTCGACGTCCGGCGGACTTGCGCCATCCTTGGGCGCCGCCTCAACGTAGTAGCTGTACACCCTGCGTCCGTCGTCCAGCTGCGTGCCGCCCACGTAATACACGGCTTGGTACTTGGTGATGGCCCTGGTGGCATTCAGCTCGCGCTGGATGATGACCGGATTCCGGCCCGTGGCAAGGAACGCGTTCTGCAGGTCGCCGCTCAGGGACTGCCAGACCTTCTGCGCATCGAAGCTTTGGGTCAGGCCATCCATGTACTGCTGCACCGCCGGGGCAGGCGACAGCGTCGAGCTGCCCGTGCCGGCTGTCGGTTGACGCACAAGGGAAATGGGATAGACGTTGCTGATGATCAGCGCCGCCAGCAGGATCGACGTCATGCCGCTGCTCACGGGATGGCAGACAATGAGCCGCAGGAAGCGGGTAAGAAGCCGTTTGAATATCTCGAGTGCCAGCATCTTTTGCCTCCTTCGCCGTTCACACTAATGCGGCCCTCGTTAACGCCGCGTCATAGCGATGCAAGAACTGGATTAGAGGAATGGCGGTGCGGGCTTCTAGCGCGCCTCTAACGCCGCGCTTGCGCGAGTACAACGTGCAGCGGCGAACGTAGAGCTATGGCGGGAGAGGACGCTCGGGCGGACGATCTTACTGCCCACTTGGCCACCATGCTTGACCGGGCGCTGACCAGCCTCGAGGGGGAGAGCGGCCTGCTGGCCGTGCGCGAGAAGAGCGGCAGCTACAGCATTGGCGCCAGCAAGAACCTGTCGGACGGCGCCATCGGGCGTGTCCAGCCGCTGCTGGACGATATCATCCCCCAGATCGCGCAGTCGCAAGCCTTCGACGTGCTGTCGGAGCTGGCCGGCCAACCGGCCGAGCGCCTCGCCAACGGCGGCGGACGCATGCACTACATGGTGCTGGCGCCGCTCGAGATCGAGCGCGAAATGCTCGGCCTGCTGATCGTGTTTCGCGCGCACGCGCAGAGCGTCTTCGGCGATCAGCACCGGCCCCTGCTGGATGCCCTCACTTCGGAGATGGCTTCCTCGCTGCACAGCAAGCGGCTGCTGAACGAGCTGCTGACGGAGCGCGAGCGCAGCGAGCAGCTGCGGTCAACGTTCGTCTCAATCGTCACGCACGAGCTGCAGACGCCGCTTTCGATCATCAAGGGCTATGCCAGCACGCTGGCTCGACGTGACGTGGAGTGGCAGCCCGATTTCGTGAGCGACAGTCTGCAGATCATCGAGGAGGAAGCCGACCGGCTCAGCCGGCTGGTCTCCGACCTGCTCGAGGTCTCCCAGATCGAGACGCACGGCATCCGGGTCGAGCCTGTGCAGGTCGACCTGCGCAGCCTGTTCGAGCATGCCGTCGCCCGGTTGCGTGCCGCACATCCACAGACCCCTCTGAATCTGGGCATCGAGGGTGAGCCGGCCATGATCAATGTCGACCCCGACCGGCTGGAGCAGGTGCTCATCAACCTGGTGGACAACGCCATCAAGTACTCGCCCCGCGGCTCGCCGGTGAACATCTCGCTGTCCAGCGCCCCCGAGGAGATCCACTTCAGCGTGAGCGACCGCGGTGTGGGCATCCCCGAAAACCAGCGCGAGCGTATCTTCGACCGCTTCTACCGCGTCGATAATTCAGCCGCTCGCAAGGCCAAAGGCACGGGGCTCGGCCTGTTCATCGTCCGGGCCATCGTCGAGGCGCACGGCGGCCGCATCTGGGTGGACAGCGCGCCCGGACAAGGCTCGACGTTCCACGTGGTGCTGCCCCGAGGGAGAGGAGAGATATGAGCAAACCAGCCGATTACCGCATCCTGGTCGTCGACGATGAGCCGCGCATCGTGAACTTCGTGGCCATGAACCTCGAGCTCGAGGGATATACGGTGCTGCGGGCCTACAGTGGCCCTGAGGCGTTGCGAAGCATCACGGAGAACATGCCCGACCTCGTGCTGCTGGACATCATGATGCCGGAGATGGATGGGCTGGAGACGCTCAAGCGCATCCGCGAGCATTCGACTATCCCGGTCATCATGTTGACGGCTAAGGCCGAAGAGCTGGACAAGGTCAGCGGCTTGAGTCTCGGCGCCGACGACTACATCACCAAGCCGTTCGGCAACCGCGAGTTGCTGGCGCGGGTGAAGGCCGTGCTGCGCCGGACGGAGCTGCCGGCGCCTCCCCCGAAGACACTCGTGGCCGTGGATGACGAGTTGCAGATCGATTTCTCGCGGCGCGAGGTCATCGTGCGCGGCGAGCGGGTCAAACTGCGGCCTACTGAGTACCGGCTGCTGTACCACCTGGTCAGCAACGCCGGCCGGCTGATGACGCATGAGTCGCTGCTGGCGCGGGTGTGGGGTCCCGAGTACCGGGAAGAGGACCACTACGTCCGTCTGTACATCACCTACCTGCGGCAGAAGATTGAGAAAGACCCCAAGAACCCGAAGTACATCCTCAGCGAGCGCGGCCTGGGGTACCGCTTCGTGGAGCTGAACGATGACATCAAACGGGCCGCTGCCGAGGCAGCACCAGCGCTGGCCTGATATCCGACAACAACCTCTCCGTGATATGAACGCAGTCATGCCTTCCTGAGGCACGCAAAAAAGAACCGCGGCGCCAGTGGTTGTGGCGCCGCGGTGTCCTTGCGCGCGCTTAGGCTTTGGCCTTCTGCTTCGGCGCCTCGACCTGCTGGTGCTGGACCTGCTGTCCCTCGATGACGTTGCCGGTGCTCGCGCCTGTACCGCCACTGATGCGGATCTGCTTCGGCCGGGCGGCTTCCGTCTTAGGCAGCGTCAGGGTCAGCACGCCGTGTTCGAAGTTCGCCTGGGCACGGTCGGCGTCCACCGGTGTGGCGAAGCTGAACGAGCGGGATACCTTGCCGTAGCGGTGCTCGCTGATGAGGTTGCGCTCCCCCTCCTTCGCCTCACGGTCGTACTTGCGCTCGCCCTCAATGGTCAGCACATTGTTCTGGACTGAGACCTTGACGTCTTCCGGCTTGAAGCCAGGCAGTGAGGCATGGACGGTGTACTCGGTATCGGTCTCCGACAGGTCGATTGGCATCGGCATCGTCTCACCGCTCGACAAGCCCGTGGGGCTGACAAAGGCGCTCTCCATGAGCCGGTTCATGGCATCCCGCAAAGTCGTCATCTCATGGAACGGGTCCCAGCGGCTGAGGGCGAACGGGTCAAGAGGCGAAATGGCCATGTGGTGTACCTCCTTGTGCATCAGTGTGTGTCGATCGGTTGGCTCCATTCGAATGCTGATGGTCTTCTGTCCCTATCACGTCATGCTCCGACCTCCGGCTGAGCTGCTCGATCCGATCCGTCAGACGAAGCGCCACCTCGACCCCGGCCATGTTCAGGCCAAGATCGTCCTGCAGGCGGCGAATCTTGCGCAGGCGGGCCAGCTCCTCCTGGCCAAACCACCACCGGCCGTGCTCGACTCGTCGCGGTTCGACTAAGCCCAGCGTGGCGTAGCGCCGCACGCGCGCCGGCGGCATGCGCACCAGCCTGGCCGCAACGTCCAGCGTCACGGCCGAAACCGCTTGGCTCAAGCTGCCCGTCATCGCACGCCTCCTCCGACGAGATCTCCAGTCCTACGGCTCCGCTCAAGCCGGGCCAACTCCTCCAGTAGCCGCCACTGCTCGGAAGTGACCCGGTCGGGCGGCGCGGCCCGGACCTCGACGTACAGATCGCCCCCGGTCGCCGCTGTTAAGCCTGCCCTCGCCCTTCTCGCCCTGGCCCGCAGCGCGTACGCGCATGCCATCGCGCACGCCGGCCGGCACCTTGACTTCGACTTCGCGGGTGTGGCCGGGCGCGTCCTGAATCCGGACGCAACCGGTCGTGCCGTTGAACGCCTCCTCGAGCGAGACATCGACCGCATGCCCGAGGTCGTCTCCCTTTCCGCTGCGTGTCTGGCGTTCGACACCGCCAAAGTCGCCGAACCCGGACAGCCTGCCCGCGCCGCCTCCGCCGAAAAACGTGTTGAAGAAGTCCGAGAAGGGGCTGCCGTCGCCGAACAGGTCGTGCAGGTCATCTGGCGAGACGTTGCGGTACTCGTAGCCCACGCCGCCCGGCCCGAAGCCGCCGGCGCCCTGCGCAGCCTTCACCTCGTCGTAGTACTTCCAGTTGGTGCACAGCTCGTCGTACTTTCGGCGCTTCTCCGGGTCGGAGAGCACCTCGTACGCCTCGTTGACCTCTTTGAACTTCCCTTCCGCCTGCTTGTCGCCTGGGTTGATGTCGGGGTGGTACTTGCGCGCCAGCTTGCGGAAGGCCGCCTTGATGTCCTTGTGCGTGGCGTTCTTGGACACGCCGAGCGTTTGGTAGTAGTCCTTGAACTCCATGGCTCGTCACTTCCCTTCCAGCTTGCCAGGGCCTTGTAAGAGTTGCGTCATCCGCGCGCAAAAGGGCCGTTAGAGCTCCGTCGCCGGCTTGACGCTGATGCGCTTCGGAGGCTCGGGCCGGCGCTTTGGCAGATGGATCATCAGAACGCCATCCCGCGGCGCAGCGCGTGCCCGCTCGCCGTCGATAGGCGCTGGCAACGGCATCGTGCGTCTGAAGTTCCCCGGATTGCGCGGACCACCAGGCCGTGGGTCGTGCAAAAGTAGTCTCGGCGGCAGCCTGGCGGTTCCTTGGACGCCGATGCAGCGATAGCTGCGTAGTTCTTGTTGGTTTCTAGCGCGGTTCTTGTACCTTCGCGCCAGCGTTGAGCCATGGCCAGGCACGAGCGAACACCTGCCGGGGTGCCCGACAGCAGCCTGCTGAGCCGGCTCAGCGGCTATCTCGAACGTGAACGCTCAAAAGCCGCCGAGCTGGCGCTCGTTGGGTTTGTGCGCGAGCTGCTGCCACTGCTCGACGACCTGGAGGACGCCCTCCACAGCGTTCCGGATTACATCGGGCACATCCCGCGGGCCCGGCTGGAGTTCCTGCACCGCGACGTGCGCGCCCTGTTGGATCGCGCCGGGGTGCGCGAGATCATCCCAGAACCCGGCTCGCCTGTCGATCCGCGGCTGCACGAGATCGTGGGGCATGACGCCACGAGCAACTTCCCGGATGATCACGTGGCGCACGTCGCGCTGAAGGGCTACCGCCTGAACCATCACGTGCTGCGGCGGGCGCAAGTGATAGCCGGCGGGCAAAAATGCCGAGTGCAACGTCGAGCTCCCCTTCGGCCCGCGGCCTGAGCTCTGACGGATCGTTAGCCCGTCGCAAACAGTCCTCTTACAGACGGGCCTTTACAGAAAAACTGTCAACTTCAAACCCACGAGCAAAGGAGGTGCAAGAACTATGGCCAACCTGGCAATTCGCGACCCGTTCACCAATCTGCTCCCACTCAGCGAAGCCATGAACAGCCTCTTCGAGCGCAGCTTCCTCAGCCCGCGCTCCGCCGCCTGGTGGCAGCAGCCCTACCACCCGATGGACGTCTATGAGACGGCCGACGAGTACGTGATCCGGGCCATGCTGCCGGGCTTCCGCCCGGACGACGTCAACATCTCGGCGGTTGGCAACCAGTTGACGATCACCGGCAAGCCGGCCGCGTACAGCGCTCCTGAAGGCGCCCGCTACCTGGTCCAGGAGATCGGCGCGACCGAGTTCCAGCGGACGCTGAGCCTGCCCGTCGAGTTCGACGTGAACAAGGCCCAGGCCAGCTACGAGCACGGTGTGCTGACGCTGACTCTGCCCAAGGCTGAGGTGGCCAAGCCCAAGCAGATCGCCATCAGCGCGAAATAGCGGGGCAACTCCTCCGCCCTCTGGTCCTCCCGACCGGAGGGCTTTTGTTGCCCTCATATCGAACTCCTGCGTTCGGCTGACGGCGCGCTAACAGCCGCGCCCTAGCCTCTGAACCAGAGTCGTAGATGGAGGTGTGACGATGAGCGTAGCTGCCATCTCTCGCCCGACGCCGGTGGTTCGCGCCCGTGGAAACAGGCCGCGCGTGCCAGATGACGAGCTGCGGGATCGCGTCTGCAAGGCCATCGCACGCTTCGAGCCCATCCGGCACGTGACGCTGCCGCGCATCCGCATCCACGCCGCGGACGGCCTGGTTATGCTCAGCGGTCATGCGGCGAGCGACACCCACAAGGCGATGGCGGCCGAGCTGGCCGGCGACGTCCCCGGAGTCGAGGCCGTGCAAAACGAGATTGTCAGCGACGGCGAGCTCCAGCGCGGGATCATCCGAGCGCTCCACGAGCAGCCGGCAACGCGGACGGTTCATGCCGGCTTCGAAGTCGACCTGGGCGTGGTGACCCTCTGGGGGCCGGCGCCCAACGAGGCATTCGCCAAGGCCGCGCCCGAGGCGGTGCTGTCCGTGCCCGGAGTGGGATGCGTATTGGACATGCTGTCCCTCGACCGATGTGCCACGGCGCGCGAGCGTGCGGTGGAGGCCTGGTTCGGCCGGACCGTTGTGTGTCAAGGCCGCGAGCTCGGACCGATCGAGCGGCTGTTCGTGCAGAAGGGCTCCTGGACCCTGAAGCACGCCCTGATCAAGCACGGGGTGCTTGCGCCTGAGTGGCTGCTCGTGCCCGGCGAGGCCCTGTCCTGGAGTGACGAACGGTACGTCTACCTCGACCTGCAGCCGGGCCAGCTCGCATCGGTGCCGCGGTACCTGGACGCCAGCCTGACCACACCGGCGCCGGGCGCGCAGCCCGATATTTCAGGCCTCTGGAGGCTGCGCCCCGGCCAGCGCATCATCACCCGGCATGACGGTCTGACCGGACGGCTGGCAGGCTTGCGGATCGATCCCCGCACCGGCTCCGCGACGCACCTGGCGGTTCGCCGTGGCCGGCTCATGCCCATCCACGGCTGGCTCCCGGCGAGCCGCTGTGAGCGCTGGGGCGACGATATCCTGACGCTGCTCTCGGGGGAAGACGTCGACGCCGAGCTCGAGTCCGGCCAGCCACGGGACGATCGCGACATCGCGATGGACGCTTACAACCGCATCTTGGCGCTGCGCTGGCACGTCGAGCCGGCCGGCATTGTCGGGCTGACTGCGGACCGCGGCAGGCTAACGGTGACGGGCAAGCTGTACGACGAGCGGGATGCCGCCGCCGTGCGTCAGAGCGTCGCGAGCGTTCGGGGCGTCACGGAGGTGGATCGGCTCCAGGTCACGCCTGCCCCGGACAACGTCGCCACTTGCGCCGGTCGACCAGCCCCGCGAGTACACGAAATGCGGTGGTGACGATGGCATCCTCCCTCGTCGCCGCCGCGCTTCTGGAGTCATGAGGCAGCCTGCTCCAGCGGCAGCGTGAAGCGGAACGTCGCGCCCAGGCCTCGTCCGGCCGACTCGGCCCACAGGCGTCCCCCATGCGCCTCGACGATGCCGCGGCAGATGTACAGTCCAAGGCCGGTCCCCGGCAGGCCGCTGGCCAGCGCACCTTCCGTTCGGTAAAACCGCTGGAAGAGTCGCGGCATGTCGTCCGCCTCGATGCCCATGCCCTCATCGCTCACGGCGACGTTGATCTCGTGGCCGTTCCGTTCGGCCGTCACATAGACGGAACGCTCACGCGGGCTGTACTTCAGCGCGTTCCCGACGAGGTTTCCTACCACCTGCTCGATTTTCGTTCGCTCCCACCACCCGGTCAGCGGGCCTCTGCCCAGGGCCACCCGCAGGCGCTCACGGTCCACTTCGTTCAGTCGAGCGGCGACGGCTTCAATGCAATCGGCCAGGTCGCATCGCTCCGGGTGCAGTTCGAACTGGCCCGCGCGGATTCTGGAGGCGTCGAGCAGGTCGTCCAGCAAACGTGTCATCGCCTGGGCCTGGGCGTCGATAACCCGCAAACCTTCGGCCAGCATGTCTGGCTGTAGCGATGTCTGCTCGGTGTGCCGCAGCAGCAACTGCGCGTAGCCGCGCAGCGATGCGAGCGGAGCCTTGAGCTCATGACTGGCAATCGATATCAGCTCGTCCTTGAGCCGGTCCAGGTCGTCGATGAGGCCGGCCTGCTCGTCAAGCTGCTGGCGCAAGGCATCTCGTTCGGCCTCGACCGCGCTTAAGCGTTGGAGCAGAAGGCCGGTGTCATGCATGGACCGACGGGGAGGAACTGTACCAGGCATGCAAAGCCGGGCTTTCGCCCGGCTGCACCACGGTCAGGTCGGTGTCGTGCAGTCAGGTACCTGGGCATGGCTCAGTTCCAGGCTTGCGCGTCTAGAAGTGCGGGAAGGTCCCCATCGCGTTCAGCCAGATGCCGGCCGTCGTCATGGCCAGGAAGGCGATCATCGCTACCAGCCACAGCAGCACTTCTCCGGCCCCGGCATTGCTGCGCTGCGCCACCTCGGCGATCCACGCCTGCACGTCCGGCGACACCTCGGCCGGCGTGGTGGATACCGCCGCCGCCTGCTGCGCCGAGATGATGCGCGCCGCCTCGGCAACTGCGGACGCGGAATCGATGACCGGTGCCTGCGGCTGCTGAACACGAGTGCTGGCAGTCGCCGGTTCGGTTTGCTCGATCACGGTGTTGGCCACGGGTTCAAGCCTCCCAGTCAGAGACTCTTCCGCGCTGGACGAGCCAGCGCATGAACTCCAGGTGGTTGACGTCGACCGCGACCTCGTTGATGTCGCCGCGCTCAACGCGGCGCCGCATCAGGATCATCCGCTCTGCCTGTTCAACTGAGAAACCCTTTGCGCACAAGAGGGCGCCATCCTCCAGGTCTGCGGAAGTCCACGTGACGGCCTTTGCGGCCGCTGTATCGCTTGGTCTGGTCGCGATCGCTTGCACGTCTCTCACTCCTTACCCGACATCCATATTGGCCGCACGGCTACTTGACGCGCATTAGCGAATGGTTGGACGAACGTTAGAGAGCGCATCCGAGCGCGGTTCTAACGTTGATGCTGGCCTTCCGGGTCTGGCGCTTCAAGCATCGCTACGACAGTTTCAAGCGGACCTTCTCTCGGTGGCCCGACGTACACCTGCCATCGCCGTCAACGACCTGGGCGGCGGCTCCTGGATGGCGCTCCAACAGAACGCCAACCTGTCGCTAATGGCGCTCCAACAGTGGCAGCGCAGACTGGAACACGAAGCGAAGACTAAGCGGAAAGGAGGTGAAAGGGATGGTCGTCAACCTCGGCTGGGTGGTACTGCGCATCATCCTTGGCGGACTCATGCTTGCTCACGGCGTCACGAAGTTCCTGCCCATCTTTGGCGGCCACCGGTTTAAGGACACTGCCGGGTTCATGCGGGCCATGGGCTTCCGCCCGGCTTCGTTCTGGGCGTTCTGCCTGGTCGCGGGTGAGACCCTGGGCGGTCTCGCGATGGCCTTTGGGTTCCTTACTCCTCTGGCTGCCCTCGTGCTATGCGCGGTGATGTGGGTGGCGATCGCCAAAGTCCACGCCAGCAAAGGACTGTGGGCCAAGGATGGCGGCTATGAGTTCAACCTGCTCATCTTGGCCGCCTGCGTGGCCTTCGCGCTAGCCGGCGCCGGCGCCTGGAGCGTGGACGCGTACTACAACGTGGTCCTGCCCTACGCGCATCGCATCTTCGCTGCCGGCTTTGTCGTCGAGGCTCTGATTGCGGCCGGGCTGTACTTCCAGACCTACGTCGCTCACCGGCCGGTGTCCCAGTCGCCCTCGACGCAGCCTCAGGCAGCCTGAGTCTCATCCTTTTCGCAGAGGCCCTGCCCTTCCATGGGCGGGGCCTTTCGGCGTCCTGAACTGACCCTCCTCTAACGTGGTTCCGACACTAGGCCTTCAAAATTGCAGGCGCAGATCTTCGTATCGCAATCGGGCATGTCGTGGCGAGTTCGCACCTGATTCCCCTTCGCAGCGAACCCCCTGTACCGTTTGCCATCACGCGCCTGGGCGTGATCATGTCGCCTCAGGAGAACGCCCCCTTTGAAGCCGAAGGTGTGCTCAACCCGGCCGCCGTTCGCGGCCCTGACGGCGAGTTGTACCTCTTCCCGCGGCTAGTCGCCCGCGGCAACTACTCGCGCATCGGCATCGCCCGCGTGCGCTTCAATGACGACGGCGATCCCGTGGGCGTGGAGCGCCTCGGCATTGCGCTCGAACCGCGAGAACCCTACGAAAAGCGACCTGACGGCGGTGGCGTCGAAGACCCGCGCATCACGTATCTAGCTGCGCTGCAGCGCTTCGTCATGACCTACACGGCCTGGTCGCCGGTTGGGCCGCGCATCGCCATGGCGGTGTCCAAAGACCTGTTCACCTGGGAGCGCCTAGGGCTGGTCCAGTTCGAGCGCGGCCAGGCTGACTTCGACCGAGTCGACAACAAGGACGCCGTCCTCTTCCCCGCCTTAATTTCCGATCCACAAGGCATACCCTCCCTGGCGCTCCTCCACCGGCCGCTGTTCCCCGGCACGAAACCGGAGGAGGTTTGGGCCGATCTCCGCCGGGAGATGCCGGCCAGCGCCGGGCCGGCGGACACCGGGCCGGCGGAATCTCGGGTCGCCCGCCGCCGTCTACGGCACGAGAGCATCTGGCTGTCCTACTGCCACGAGCCGTTGGAACGGTTCGAGGCTTGCCGGTTCGGCCGCCACCGCCGGCTCCTATCGCCGAGGGCCTCATGGGAACGCATCAAGGTTGGTGTGGGCGCGCCGCCAGTCCTCACCCGGCACGGCTGGCTCGTTATTTACCACGGAGTGGGCGGCCGGCTCGACCGAACGAAGGTCCGTTACTCGGCCGGCGCTATGGTGCTCGATCCACAGCATCCGGAGCACATCCGCTACCGATCCGCCCACCCGATCCTCGCGCCGGGCGCCGATGAGCGCCAGGGCATCGTGCCAGACGTGGTATTCCCGACGGGCGTGGACCAGCGGACCGATCTCGGCCAACCGGACCGCATCGACGTGTACTTCGGCATGGCCGACGACCGCATCGGCGTGGGCGTGCTGCACGTGCCGGAGGTACTGCCGGAGATCCTGCATGGCGTACACGCCCGGCGCGACGCGGAGAGCGCCGCCTGATCGCCGGCAAGCATCAGCCCGCGGCAGGCAGTGCCGGCAGGCGCTCGAGCTTGACCTTGCCCCCGCCACGCAGGCCCTCGACGTGTCCCCGTCGGGCCTGGAATCCGGAGCAACCGGCTGAGCGTTAACGAAGCTCTAGCAGCCTGCCAATGAAGGTCCAATTTCCTCGCGAGAACATGTAAACAGGAGCATTGATGGAGTCACCCGCACTGAGAATTGCGTACGTCGGCAGCTTCCCGCCACGAGAATGCGGGATCGCCACATTCACGCGATCGGTGCTTCAGTCCGTCGATGCCCTCGGCGCCGCCTCGCCCGGGCGGGTGGTCGCCGTGAACCCTTCGGGTCAAAGATTCTCCTATCCCGAGCAGGTCATCGCCGAGATCGACCGCGATAACGTGGCGTCCTACGACGCCGCCGCGCGCTTGCTCAACAGAAGCGGCTTCGACATCGTCAACATCCAGCATGAGTACGGCCTGTTCGGAGGCACATGGGGCGAGTGCCTGCTGGATTTCCTGGATCGTCTTCAGGCGCCGGCGGTTCTCACCTTGCATACCCTCCTGCCGCACCCCAAGCCTGAGTTACGCGACGTAACCCGAGCCCTGATCGACCGGTCAGCCAAGACGGTCGTTCTGGCGCAGGCCGCGATCGACATCCTGGCCGCCGATTACGCGGTCGATCGCCGCAAGCTGCGGTTCATTCCGCATGGCGTGCCGAACGTTTCGGCTGACTCGCATACGGCTTCCAAGCGACGCCTCGGCCTGAGCGGCCGCACGGTCCTCGCAACCTGCGGGCTGATAAGCCCGGGCAAGGGTATTGAATACGCCGTCGAAGCGCTGCCTGGCCTCGTCCAGAAGTTTCGGGACCTGCTGTACGTGATCGCCGGCGAGACGCATCCGGGCGTGCGCGCGCTCGCGGGCGAAAGCTATCGTGAGCAACTGCAGCATCGAGTGCGCTCGCTCAGGTTGACCGATCACGTCTCGTTCGTGAACCACTACCTGTCCTACTCGGAGCTGCTCGATTACCTGCTCGCGGCTGACGTGTACGTCGTCCCGTACCTGAACCTGGATCAAATCGTGAGCGGCACACTGGCCTATGCGCTCGGCTGCGGCGCCGCCATCGTGTCCACGCCGTCGGTGTACGCGCGCGAAGTACTCGCCGGCGGACGCGGCCTGCTTGTCCCCGTTCGAGACTCGCAAGCTCTGGGCGTAGCTGTGGCGCGCGTTCTGAGCGACGCCAATTTTCGGGACGAGCTGCGGACCCGCGCCTACGCCTACGGCCATCAGATGATCTGGCCTAACGTGGCGCGATCGTACCTGGATGTGTTCGCAGAGCTGGCACTGCCCGAGCCTAAGCTCCAGAAGGCGAGCTGATTCCAGAGGACGCGAGCAGGACCGAGCGGTGAGCCTCGCCACGGGCCCGCGGACCGCGCCGTAGCTAGGCAGCCGACGCCTGCGAGGGCTGTCTGACCCGGCCGTGACCTGATTCTTGACTGTCCATCCCTTGGAGAAAGAGGGACGAGAGCCTAAGCGCGCTTGGGCCCAATTGCGCTTCTATCCGTTGTCGGGCGGAGAGGATTCGAACCTCCGACCCCTTGAACCCCATTCAAGTGCGCTACCGGACTGCGCCACCGCCCGAATCGAAGTCCAAGAATACCAAAAGGAGCAGCCCGGTGCCGGGCTGCTCCTCAGAGTCGGCCGGAAGCCTAGGCCGCCGCGGCCGCTGCACCGGCCGGCGCTTCCACGCGCGTCGGCGTCAGCTCTACCTCATCCAGGTACAGGTGCCCGCCGCACTTGTCGCACCGTGTCGGCGTCGGACGAACCGTGCCGTGGTAATGCGGACCAGGCACAAAGCTGCGGATGGCCACTTTCGTGGGCCCCTGTTTGAGGCCGCAAACCTCACCCAGGAAGTGGCTGCAAACCATGCATCGCAGATCGGCGCGGAATTCCATGTTGCCCAATCCCCTTTCCCAAGTTCAGCGTGGTTGTGGCGCCAAACCGCAAATTCAATGCCATTTGGCGGTCCCTGAGCTCAGCATAGGTGTCCATGCCCCGTGGGGGTATCCGCCGGAAGGACGATTCCGGCATCCTCCTTTCGGAGGATGCCTTCTAGTCGAGGGTGATCAGCTGCCGCTGCAGGGCTATCGTCACCGCCTGCGTGCGGTCGCTGGCGCCCAGCTTCTGAAAGATGTTCGTCACGTGCGTCTTCACGGTCGTCTCGCCGATCGACAGCTCGCTGGCGATCTCTTTGTTGGCCAGGCCGCGGGCCATCCCCCGCAGCACCTCCAGCTCCCTGTCCGACAGCTGGCGCGAGATCTCGGCGAAGCGGTTCACCAGCCGCGCCGCCACGTTGGGTTGCAGCAGCGATTCGCCCCGCGCCACGGCCCGCACAGCACGGAACAGCTCCTCCCGGGGCGCGTCCTTCAACAGGTACCCTCGCGCGCCGGCCTCGATGCCCTGGAAAATGTAGTCGTCGCTGTCGAACGTGGTGAGCACCAGCACCTCGGTTGATGGATGCCGCCGCTTGAGCTGCCGGATGGCCTCCACGCCGTCCATGCGCGGCATCTTCAGGTCCATCAGCACTACGTTCGGCTCCAGCTTGCCGGCCATGTCCACCGCCTCTCGCCCATCGATGGCCTGGCCCACCACCTCGAAGTCCTCTTCCCGGCCCAGCATGGCCGAGAGGCCTTCCCGGACCACCGGGTGATCGTCCGCCACCAGGATGCGGATCACGGCCGCCTCACCCACAGGAACACATGGATGACTGTACCTTGGCCCGGCGCGCTTTCAACGGTAAAGACGCCGTTCGCCAGCTGGCAGCGCTCGCGCATCCCGATGAGCCCGAATCCGCCCGCTTGCCCCGCCGGTCGCGGAGCGTTCGGATCGAAGCCCCGCCCATCGTCGCGGATGGTCAGGGCAACGCCCTCCTCTTCATAGGCCAGGCTCACCTCCACGCGCGCCGCCTGGGCGTGCCGGCGAACATTGGTGAGCGCTTCCTGCGTGACGCGCAGCAGGCACGTCTGCGCCTCGACTGAGAGCTCGTGCGCCTCGCCCGTGCAGCTGAAGCTCACCTCGAGATCTGTGTCGACCCCCAGGTTCTTGACCTGCTGGTAGATGGCCGCGTCGAGCGTCTCCCGCTCGAGGGCCGCCGGTACCAGGTTCCACACGGACCGGCGGGCCTCCTGCAGGCTCTCGCGCGCCAGCGAGCGGGCCTTGTCGATGTGCTCCAGTGCGGCGCGTCCGTCGTTGGCCAGCACCTGCTCCGCCGCCTCCAGCTGGAGGATGATGCCCGTGAAGCCCTGTGCCAGCGTGTCGTGGATCTCGCGTGCCAGGCGGTTGCGCTCCTCGGTCACGGTTGCCGACTGGGTGCGCTCGTGTAGCAGCGCGTTCTCGATGGCCAGCCCCACGGAATGCGCCAGGCTCATCGCCACTGTCACCTGCGGCTGCTTGAACTCGAAGTTGCGGCGGTAGGTCGTAATCACCGCCGCGCCCAGCAGCTCGCCCCGGGCTACCAGCGGAACCCCCAGGGCCGACTTGCTGCCCGCCACCGTCAGGCACGAGGGGTCGCAGCGGGCGTCCCCATGTACGTCGAACACGGTGATCGGTCGCCGCTTGTCCACGATCTCGCTCAAGAACGGGTCGCCGGCCACCGACAGGCGCAGCTGCCGGAACTCCTCCAGCGCCAGCTTGCCCGGCACCCGCCCCACGGCGTGGCGGCCGAACATCGACCCGCTGCCGGCGTCGTACAGGTAAAGCGCGCAGTTCGGGATGCCCACGGTGTTGGCAATGCCGCTGGCTGCCTCCCGAAGCACGTCGTCAAGGATCAGCGACGAGCTGACGGCGCGGGTGACCTCGAGGACCTTGTACGCCTCCAGCTCCCGCTCGCGCTCCGCCTGGTACAGGCGCGCATTCTCGATGGCGCTGATGGAGTGGTCCGCCAGCGTGGTCAGCAGCGAGATCTCCCGCGGGCTGAAGGTGCGCGGCTCCGCCGAGCCCACGCCCAGGAACCCCAGCAGCCGATCGTGCCGCAGCATCGGCACGACCAGCACGCTGCGGATGCCGCGCTTCTCCAGCGTGGCCCGCATGGACCAGCTGCGGTGGGCAAACGGCGGACCGGGCGCGCCGGCCAGATCGGCCCGGACGTCGTGCAGTTGCACCGGATGTCCCTGCCGGAGCGAGCGGCCCACGGGACCGTGACCGAGATCGAACCAGCCCGAGAACTCCGGCCCCAGCTCCTCGCCCACGCCCGGCTTGCCGCCGCGCGTGTAGCCCGCCGAGAATTGGTAGCGCGTTGAGTCGCCCTCGAACTCGCCCAGCCAGCTCAGCCGCGCGTCCAGTAGCTCGGCCGCCGAGGACACGATCTGGGCCAGCACGTCGCGCGACCGCAGCGATGAGTTGATGGCCCGGCTGATGTCGGCGATGGCTCGCAGCTGATCGAGCGCCTGGCGCATCTGCGCGCCCGCCAGATCGTCGCTGAACGTAAACGTCGGCTGCACGGCCATGTGTTTGCGCTCGGAGTATAGGAAGCTCGGTAACCTCTCAGCAGTGCTTATCGGCGTCGTGGCCTGGTGGATGGTCGCGCAGGCGTTGGGCATCGCCGCCCTTCCTATTTGTTACGTGTTCTTTCGCGGCCTGCCCGATCGCGGCCTGGGCTTCAGCAAGATCGCCGGCCTGCTGCTGCTCGGCTACGTTAGCTGGCTGTTCGAGGTCTTGCAGTTCGTGGACTTCAACCAGGCCGGGCTGGTCGGATTTCTGGTGCTGCTGGCCGCTGGCGCGGGCTGGCTGGTGCGCAACGACTGGCCCGAGCTGAGGACGTTCCTGGCCAGCAAGCGCCGCCTGCTCCTTGGCTACGAAGCCATCTTCCTCACCGGCTTCCTCTTCATGGTCTCGTTCCGCGGCTTCAACCCGGAGATCGCCGGCACCGAGAAGCCCATGGATTTCGCGCTCATCAACGGTATCCTGCGCTCGGCCCAGTTCCCGCCCAAGGATCCCTGGCTGGCGGGCTTCAGCATCAGCTACTACTACTTCGGGTACTACCTCTCGGCGGTGATGATCAAGCTCAGCGGCGTCATCCCGGCGGCGGGCTTCAACCTGGCGCTGGCATCGGTCTTCGGACTGACCGCGCTGGGCGTGGCCGCCCTGCTCTACAACCTCACCGGCCGGCTGCGCTTTGGCCTGCTTGGCGCGTTCCTGACGCTCCTGGCCAGCAACCCCGATGGTTTCCTGCGCGTCGTGCGCTACGGCACGCTCGCCCCGCCTGACCACTGGTGGTGGTGGCCCAGCTCGCGCGTGGTCCACACCGGCTGCGGGCAGGAGTGCATCGACGAGTTCCCGCAGTTCAGCTTCATGCTGGGCGACCTGCACCCGCACGTTATGGCCCTGCCGCTGGCGGTGCTGGTCCTGGGAGTGGCGCTGGCGCTGCTCGAGCGGCCCGAGCCGCTCCGCTGGGCGCGCTCGGACTGGTTGGCCCTGGGATTCGTGCCGGTTGCTGCCGGAGCGCTCGGCTTCACCAACACCTGGGACCTGCCGGCGTACCTCGGGCTCGTGCTCCTGGCCGTTCTCGCTCGGCAGCTGCTGCCGCCCGTCGCGGGATCGCGCACCCGGCGCTCGTCGGGCGCAGGTCCGGTGCCCGACCGCGCCTGGCGCTTCTGGCAAGTGCCTCTCTGGATCGCCGTCGCATCTATCGCCGCCTACCTGCCGTTCTACGCCGGCTTTTCGTCGCAGGCCGGCGGCATCCGGCTGGAGCCGGCGCACACCACGCCGGCCGAGTTCCTAGGGATGTGGGGCTTCGCGTTCGCGCTGGCCCTGGCGCTGCTGGCGGCTATGGTCCGGCTGCCCCTGAAGGAAGCCGCGGTTCTCGCTTTCCTGGCCGCGGTCGTCGGCGCCGGCACGCGAAAGTGGCTGCTGGCCATCCTGCTGGCCCTGGCCGCGGCCGCCCTATGGCACGTCTACGCGCGCATGCGTGAGCGCAAGTGGGAGCCCGAGCCGGCGTTTGCTCTTGGTCTCTCGGCGGCCGGCCTTGGCCTCATCGCACTCTGCGAGGTGGTCTTCCTCAAGGACACCTTCAACAACCGCATGAACACCGTGTTCAAGTTCTATTACGAGGCCTGGCTGCTGCTGGCCATCGCCGGCGCCTACGGCGTGGCCCAAATCTCTCAGCGGCTCCGCACCCCGTCGCTACACTACGCCTGGGCCGGCGGCGTCGGCTTGCTGTGTGCTGCGGCCTCCTTTTACCCTGTGGCCTCTTTCTACACCAAAGCCAATGAATTCAAGTCAGCCTGGACGCTCGACGGCAGCGCCTTTATGAAGACCATCGCGCCCGGCGACCTCGAGGCCATAAACTGGCTCAACCGCGAGGTTAAGACCGACGCGGTGGTGGCCGAGGCCACCGGCGATGAGTACAGCCAGTTCGGCCGCTTCAGCACCTACACCGGGGTGCCGACGATCCTGGGCTGGGCCGGGCACGAGTTGCAGTGGCGCGGCGTCTGGAAGGAGCAGCCCAAACGCATCGGCGACCTCACCGCCCTGTACACCAGTCCCGACGAGAACGCCGTCAAGACCCTGCTCCAGCAGTACGACGTATCGTATGTCGTGGTCGGCGGGCTGGAGCGGCAGAAGTACGGCAACCGCGACTACAGCGTTTTTCAGAAGGTAGGCCAGGTCGTCTTCGACCGCGATGGAACTACCCTCTATTTCGTGGGAGCAACGAGTGGCGGCAACAGCTGAGCGCCCGCGCGTCGCCCAGCGCCCGGAGCCCATCGAGCCTGAGCGGTTCGACTTCCAGCGGCCGGTGCGCCCGCCCGCGCTGACCTACGAACACTGCGCCTGGATCGGGCTCGTGGCCATCGCCTTCCTGATGCGCATCTGGGACCTTGGCCACCGGGCGATGCACCACGACGAGAGCATGCACGCCTTCTACGGCTGGACGCTGTTCAAGGGGGGTGGCTACCACTACGACCCGATGCTTCATGGTCCCTTCCAGTTCCACGCCATCGCACTCATGGACTTCCTGTTCGGCCCCAGCGACGCCGCCTCACGGCTGACAGCGGTGCTGTGCGGCACCGGGATCGTGCTCGCCACCTGGTGGTTGCGGCCCTACCTGGGCCGGCTGGGCGCCTTCATCGCGGCCGCGCTGTTCACCATCTCCCCCTCGTTCCTCTACTTCTCGCGCTTCGCCCGCGAGGACATCTACGTCACGTTCTTTACCTATCTGATGGTCGTCGGCGTGTTCGGCTGGCTCGTGTCGCACAAGCCGCGCTTCATCTATCTGCTGTTCGCCTCCACGGCCCTGGCCTTCGCCACCAAAGAGTCGACCTTCATCACGCTGTTCATCTTCGGGACTTTCCTGATCCTGGTGCTGGCGTGGGAGAACGCCGATCGGATTCCCGTCCTCGCCGCGCTGAGGCTCCGCACCACCGATGTCGGCGTCTCCGATGGCCTGCGGGCTGTCCCGCGCTCTGTCTGGGCCGGCGGGCTCGTCTGGTTCCTGGCCATCACTATCCTGCTGTTCACCACCTTCCTGACCAATCGCCACGGCCTCCAGGACGCTTTCTCCAAATCCCTCACCTATTGGCTCGGGCAGCAGGGAGTTGCGCGCGGCAGCCAGCCCGGCTTTTACTACGGCTTGCTCCTGCCGGCCTACGAGCAGATCCCGGTCCTGTTCGGCATCGTCGGCATCTGCGCCTACGTCTTCCGCCGCTGGTGGCTGGCCGCCGTGGCCGTCGTCGTCGTCGCCGGCCAGCTGCTGGCTCTGGCCCACGGCGGCCGGCTCACGCTGCCCATCCTCGTGCTCACCGCCCTGGTGCTCGGCCTCAGCGGGGCGGTGTTGGGCCTGAGCCAGGGCAAGCTGTTCCCGACGTTCCTCGCCTACTGGTCCATCCTGGCTTTCATCATCTACAGCTGGGCCGGGGAGAAAATGCCCTGGCTGGTGCTGCAGCTCGCCCTGCCGCTGCTGCTCATGGCCGCGCTTTTCCTGGGCGACCTCTTCTCGGCGCCACGCTGGAACGAGGGCCGCTGGGCGGCCGCCGCCGTGTGCGGTCTGCTCGTCCTGTTCACCATCCACGTCGACTGGCCGCTCGCCTATGAGCGCGGCGACGTGCCCAGGGACATGCTCATTTACACCCAGACCACGCCTCAGGTCGTGCAGGCCGTCAACCAGATCGACCAGCTCTCTGACCAGCTCACCGGCGGCAAAGACCTCAAGATCTTGATCGACAGCGCCTCCACCTGGCCCTTCGCCTGGTACCTGCGCGACTACAAGAACATCGCCTACCAGCCGACGCTCAGCTCGCCCCCCGACCAGCCCGTCGTCATAACCGCGGTCGAAAACGACGCCCAGGACAAGCCGCAGCTCCAGAACTACGTCGGCAACCGCTATAAGCTGCGGGCCTGGTTCCCCGAGGACTACAAGGACCTGACCCTGCCCAAGGTCTTCCAGACTGTCATCGATCCCGTTATGCGCAAGACGTTGTGGAACTGGCTGACCTTGCGCGAGCCGCCATCACCTATGGGCTCCTACGACTTCAACCTGTGGATTCGCAAGGACCTCGCGCCCGGCGTGGCCAGCAACTTCGGCTTCGCCCCGGCGCCCGCGCCGGCCGCGCCGCAGCCAGTCCTTGGTCCCGATCCATACGGCGACAAGGTCACCAAGCTGGCCAGCATCAGGCAGTTCGGCTCCCAGGGCAGCGCCGACGGGCAGTTTTCCGGGGCGCGCGGTGTGGCCGTCGCGCCTGATGGCTCGGTCTACGTCGCCGACCAGGGCAACCACCGCATCGAGAAGTTCGACCCCACCGGCCGGTTCATCCTCAAGTGGGGCAGCAAGGGCAGCGGGGACGGCCAGTTCGATTCGCCGTCGGGGGTGGCTGTGGACAAGACGGGCAACGTCTGGGTCACCGACCTGTGGAACCACAGAGTTCAGGAATTCGACGCCAATGGGACCTTCCTGACCAAGTTCGGCAGCTTCGCCAACGCCGCCGGGCAGAGCCAGCCGGGCAGGTTCTTCGGCCCGCGCTACCTGGCCGTGGGCCCGGACGGCAGCGTCTACGTATCCGACACCGGCAACAAGCGCATCCAGAAGTTCAAGCCCGATGGCACTTTTGTGGCCGCCTGGGGCACGGCCGGCAACGGCGCCGGGCAGTTCGAGGAGCCCATGGGCCTGGCCTTCGATTCACAGGGGAACCTCTACGTGGCCGATACCTGGAACCGGCGCATCCAGAAGCTCACGGCCGATGGCCAGTTCCAGAACCTCATCCCCGTCGCCAGCTGGCCCTCGGCCCAGACGACGACCGGCGAGCCCAACCTGGCCGTGACCGCCTCTGGCGCCATCGTGGCCACCGACCCGCTGCGCGGCCGCGTCCTCGTCTTCGGCCCGAACGGTGAGCTGCAGTCCGCCTGGGGCGGCCAGGGCAGCGACGCGTCATCCCTGAACGCGCCCACGGGTCTCGCCCTTGCCCCGACCGGCGAGGTGGTCGTTATGGACAGTAACAACAACCGGGTGGTGGTATTCCCGGCCCCACGCTGATGCAGGGACGGCTGCGATGAACATCGCTGTCGTCGGGGGCGGCATAGCCGGGCTTACCGCGGCCTACGAGCTGAGCAAGAGAAACCACCAGGTCACCGTCTACGAGGCTGCCCCCTTCCTCGGCGGCCAGGCCGGCACCTTCGAGGTCGAGGGCGCTCGTCTGGAGCGCTTCTACCACCACCTGTTCATGGCCGACCTCGACATGCTCAGCCTCGCCGAGCAGATCGGCATCTCCAACAAGCTCCTCTGGGTCCAGCCCAGGATGGGCCTCTACCACGCCGGCCAGGTCTACGAGTTCGGCACGCCTGCCAGCCTGCTGGCCTTCCCCCACCTGAGCCTGCCCGCCAAGGCGCGGTTCGCCCTGGCCACGCTGTTCCTCATGAAATTCAACCGCTACCAGCTCTTCGAGGGCGTGTCCGCCTGGGATTGGCTGCGCAAAGTCGTCGGCCGGCAGGCGTTCGACGTTGTCTGGGGCCCCATGCTGCAAGCCAAGTTCTCCGTCTACGCCCGCGAGGCTTCCATGGTCTGGTTCTGGGGCAAGATCGCTCTGCGGGGCGCCTCGCGCAGCGGCGGCAAAGAACGGCTGGGTTACTTCAACCTCAGCTTCCAGGTGCTGATCGATGCCCTGCACGCCCACATCGAGCGGCAGGGCGCCAGGCTGCGCACCGCCTGCCCCATTCAGGAGGTTCGCCCTCTCGACGATGGCCGGCTCGAAATCCAGGCGCCCGGCGAGCTGGAGACGTTCGACTGCGTCATCCTCGCCATCCACAACCGCGACTTCCTCCGCGTCGTCCCCTCGCTTCCGCCGGCCTACGCCGGGCGGCTGCAGCAGATCAAGTACGAAGGCGGGTCGTGCCTGCTGCTTAGCCTGGAGAAGCCGCTGTCGTCCATCTACTGGATGAACATCAGCGCGCCCGACATGCCCTTCACGGCCATCATCGAGCACACCAACTTCATGCCGCCCGAACGCTACGGCGGTAAGCGCATCGTGTACCTGAGTCGCTACATGCCGCCCGACGACCCGCTCTTCGCCGTCCCCAAGGAGGAGCTCCTGGCTCTGTACGTACCCTATCTGCGCAAGGTCAATCCCGCCTTCGACGACAGCTGGATCCGCGCAAGCTGGCTCTTCCGCGACAGCCAGGCGCAGCCCATCATCACCCTGGGCTACCCCCAGCTCCAGCCGCCCTTCACCACGCCCATCCGCAACCTCTACCTGATCAACACCTCCCAGATCTATCCCGAGGACCGAGGCACCAACTACGCCGTCCGGCTCGGTCGCCAGGTGGCCGCCCTGATCCTCGGCACGTCCTCCGCCGACCGCTACCTGCCCATGATCGGCACGGGCAAACGGCCGAGGGCCTTCGAGGTCGACTAGAGCAGGTACAGTCCCTCTCGGGCTACCGTCCCCAGCCGCGGCACCCGCTTCGTCACCGACGTCCTGGCGCAGTACGAGATGTCCGCCTCCAGGCGCAGTGGGTAAAGCGCCTTCGCGCTCTCCGACTCATTGACGGCCGCCAGGAGGTTCGGATACGCGTGGTACAGCCTGTACGCCGCGATGGCCGAATTGCTCTGCGCCACCGGCAGATCCCTCACCCGCGCCTCATTCAGGAAGATGTGGCACAGGTACCCGGCCGCGACCGCGTCGTCCAGCACGAACCGGCCCTGCCGGCCCGCGCACACCATTGTCAGCCCGTCCAGCCCTCGGAGCAGTTCCAGCGCCTCCCTGATAACCGCGTTGGCGTTGATCAGGGCCCCCACCAGCACTGCCGGCGCCTCGCGACAGGCCCGCACCGCCCCGGTGCCGTTCGTCGTGGCCATGATGATGTGTTTGCCGGAGAAGTCCAGTTGCGCGAACTCCAGGGGCGAGTTGCCGTAGTCGAAGCCGTATGGCGGCAGCCCGCCTGCCTCGCCGCACAGCACCATCCCCGGCGCCTGTTTTGCCGTCAGGCGCGCCTCGTCCACACTCGCCGCCAGCCCGATCGAGACCGCGCCCCGGTCGAACAACGTGATGATGCTCGTCGTGGCCCGGATCACGTCCACCACGATCGCCGCCTGCCCGTCCAGGCTCCCCACCTCGCCGGGTAGGAACGCAACATCCAGCGAGACCGGGTTGGGCATGCGGAAATACTACGGAAGCCTCATCCCATGTACGGCCCCAGCTGCTTCAGCGCGTACTGGCAGTAGCTGTCGTCGATGGCCACTCTCAGGTCCGGCCGCTGCTTCACGTAACCGTGCGCCTCGTACCAGTCCAGGTTGTCCACAACCGACGTCGCATTCAGCGAGCAGTCCGGGTTCATGTACGTCCAGCCGACCTGCTCGTAGAGCGCCGGGTCCTTCAAGGTCGTGTTGCGCGTCATGATCTGGACGAACTCGTTCCAGTTCGCCCGCTTGGGCCCGATGGCGTCGTTGTAATAGCGCAGGCCCTGCGTGTAAGCCGTAATGAACCGGTCGCCCGCCTCGCGGCCGATCTGAGGCACCGACGGCCCGAACGTCAGCGCGTTCGTTTGCAGGCCGGGCGTCATCTCGGCGCTGTCCCGCCACACCCTGAGAATGCCCTTGGCCGTGCCTTGGGCGATCCAGGGCTGCAGCTCCATCGCGGCGTCGATGCTGCCGTTGGCTAACGCCGGCAGGGTATCCGGAAAGGGCATCGTCTTCAGACTCACGTCGGCCACAGACATGCCGCCTTGTCTCAGCGCGGCGTCTAGCGTCTCCTCTTGCGTCGCGCCCAGGCTGGCCACGGCGATGGTCCTGCCCCGCAGGTCCTGGTAATCCTTGATCGCGCCGCTGTCGGCCAGCTCCTTCCGGAGCACCAGCGCCGAGGCCGGCTTCTCGCGGTTGGGCCGCACAGCGATCGAGCCCTTCGTCGCCACCAGCCGGATCTCAACGCCGCGCCCGATGGCGTTGAACAGGCCGGAGTAGATGGCGCCCACCGACACGTCCATCTGCCCGTTGGCCAGTGGCCCGATGGCGTCCACCCCGTTGATGTCGACGAACTCCACCTCCAGCCCCTGCTGCTTGAAGAAGCCCTTCTCCATGGCGATGTACAGCGGCCCGTCCGTCGCCACATGCTGCGTGCCGGCTTTGAGCTTGAAGGTCCGGCTCGGGCCGGCGCTGGCCGCCGGCTTGGCGCTGGTCGCCGAGGCCGGCGTCGAGGCGCCCCCGCAGCCGGCCAGCAGCAGGGTCGCGAGCACCATCGCAACCGTGCGGAATTTCATGCCGGCAACGGTACACCCGTTTGACATGTCCGTCCAGCCGGGTGCGTCACTGTTCTTCGGCCGGAACGAGGCGTGCGGCATGCGCTGCGTCGAGCTGACGACGAGCATGGGAGCCATCTACGACCGCATGCAGGAGCACATGGGCACTAGCGACACGCCGGTCATCAACGTCCGCCGCCGCACGATCGAATGGGTTCGTGAGTTCCAACGCGGTGGAGCGCCGCATGCGCTCGACTCCGCCGGCCAGCGCGTGCGCTCGGCCACCCCGGCTACATTAAGAATAAGCTGACTTTTAAACGTACGCACCGCTGCGGTGAGCTGCGGGCTTCCGATGCCGGCCAGACGGTCAACGTCATGGGCTGGGTCCATCGCCGCCGCGATCACGGCGGACTCATCTTCATCGACCTGCGCGATCGCTCCGGCCTCATCCAGGTCGTCGTCGATCCACAGGCCGCGCCCGAGGCGCACGCCGTCGCCGACGAAGCGCGCGGCGAGTGGGTGCTGGCCGTCCGTGGACCTGTCCAGAGGCGTGAGCCCGGCCGTGAGAACCCCAACCTGGCGACCGGCGACGTCGAGGTCCACGCCCAGACCATCGAGATCTTGAATCCGGCCAAGCCGCTCCCGTTCGAGGTCAACCGGGATACCGACGTGGACGAGAGCGTCCGCCTCAAGTACCGCTACCTCGACCTCCGGCGCGAGCGCCTGAGGCGCAACATCGAGGTCCGCCACCAGGTGGTCCGGACCATGCGCGACTACCTCGACGCCCGCGGCTTCGTCGAGATCGAGACCCCGATCCTGATCAAGAGCACGCCCGAGGGCGCGCGCGACTACCTCGTGCCCAGCCGCATCTACCCCGGCGAGTTCTACGCGCTGCCGCAGTCGCCGCAGCAGCTCAAGCAGATTCTGATGGTGGCCGGTATGGACCGCTACTACCAGATCGCTCGCTGCTTCCGTGACGAGGATCTGCGGGCCGAGCGGCAGCCGGAGTTCACCCAGCTCGACCTCGAGATGTCGTTCGTCGACCGTTCCGACGTAATGGACCTCGTGGAGGGCCTGTACATCGAGATCGCCGAGCGGTGCTCCCATCGCCGGCTGCTGACCAAACCATTCCCCCGCATCCCGTATGACGAGGCCATGCGGCGCTGGGGCACCGACAAGCCGGATCTGCGCTTCGGCGTCGAGCTGGTGGACCTGTCCGAGGACCTGCGCGGCACCCAGTTCAACGCCTTCGCCTCAGTGCTGGCCTCCGGCGGGCAGGTCAAGGGCATCGTCGCGCCCGGCTGGGCCTCGCTGACGCGCAAGGACACCGACGCCCTGATCGATCAGGCCAAGCAGTGGGGCGCCAAAGGCCTGGTCACGCTCGCCGTCGAGAGCGATGGCTTGCGCGGCGGCGCGGCCAGGTTCCTGGCCGAGGACGAGACCAGGCGCATCGTCGAGCGCTCCGGCGCGAAGCTCGGCGACATGCTGCTGATCGTCGCCGGCGATCCCGCCCGCACGGCCGACGTACTGGCCCGCCTGCGCCTGGAGGTCGGCCGCCGCTGCGGACTGATCGACGACAACACGCTCGCCTTTTGCTGGATCATCGACTTCCCGCTGCTGGAGTGGGTGCCCGAGGAGAACCGCTGGACGTTCATGCACAACCCCTTCTGCTCGGCCGTCGTCATGGACTCGGAGGCCATCCGCGCCAATCCGGGCGCCATCCTGTCCAACCAGTACGACCTGGCCTGCAACGGCTACGAGATTGGCGGCGGCAGCGTCCGTATCCACAAGCCCGAAGTCCAGAAGACCGTGTTCGAGCTGATGGGCTACACCGAGGAGCAGATCGAGGAGCAGTTCGGGCACATGCTCGAGGCTTTCCAGTACGGTGCCCCGCCGCACGGCGGCATCGCCACCGGCCTGGAGCGCACCGTCATGCTCATGGTCGACGAGCCCAATATTCGCGAGGTCATGGCCTTCCCCAAGAACCAGGCGGCCATGGACCTGATGATGGGCGCGCCCTCACCCGTCAGCCCCAAGCAGCTCGAAGAGCTGCACCTCCAGGTTAAGCCCATCTCACCCATGTGACGGATCGCTCGCCGCGGAGGTGGCCCCCACCTCCAGCCGGTTTACCCTGTAGCCGCGCTCGCGCAGACGATCCAGCAGCCGCTCGCCATGGGCGAAATCGCGTGTCTCCACCGTGAGCATGACTTCCACCTCCGGGAAGGACGCTGGCCGGCGGTGCTCCACGCTGAGGATGTTCACCCGCTCGTCCAGCAGGACCTGCAGCACCTTCAGCAGCTCGCCCGGGCGGTCCTGCAGCCACGTCTCGAAGATGAGGTACCGGCCCGAGGTCGCCAGTCCATGCTCGATGATGCGCGCCATCAAGTTCACGTCGATGTTCCCGCCGCTGAGCACAACGGCGACCTTCTGGGCGCCCACAGAAACCCGCCGCGAGAGCAGCGCCGCAAGCCCCACTGCGCCGGCGCCCTCCACCACCAGCTTGCAGCGCTCCAACAGCAGCACCACGGCGTGCGAGATGTCCTCCTCCTCCACCGCCACGATGTCGTCGGCCAGCTGGACAGCCGACGCCAGCGGCTCTCGCACGTTGATCCCGTCGGCGATCGTACCTGCGCCCGCCTGCGCCGCTCGCACGCCGATCACCTGGATGCCCGGCCGGACCGCCTTCGCCGCCACGGCGATGCCGCACACGAGTCCGCCCCCGCCGACGGGCACGACTACCGCGTCCACGTCCGCCACGTCCTCGAGGATCTCGCAGGCGATCGTTCCCTGGCCGGCCATCACCGCCCGGTCGTCGTAGGGATGGACGAACGTGGCCTGGCTGTGCTCCTGGAAGCGCAGCGCCGCGTCGCACGCCTCGTCGTAGCTCCCGCCCTCCAGCCGGATGTCGGCGCCATAGCTCTGGGTGGCCGCCACTTTCGCCAGCGGCGTGCTCTCCGGCATGAACACGGTGGCCTGGATCCCTAGCAGCTGAGCCGCCAGCGCCACGCCCTGCGCGTGGTTGCCGGCCGAAGCCGCGATGACGCCGCGCTTGCCTTCGGCCGGCGTGAGCTGCGCGAGCCGGTTGTATGCGCCGCGCAGCTTGAACGAGCCCGTCCGCTGCAGGTTCTCGCACTTGAGCCACACCTCGGCGCCGCTCATGCGCGAGAACGTCGAGGAATGGCTCAGCGGTGTCCGCTGTGCGATTCCGTCCAGCCGTGCCCGAGCCGCCTGGATGTCTTTAAAGGTCATCGGATGACCAGCAGGACGAACAGCAGCGCCAGGTAGGGTACGCCGTTGAACAGCAGCCGCCGCGCGCTGAGCCGCGCCGCCCGCAGGTTGGCGAACACGAAAGCCGTGGACAGCAGGATTGCAGCCGCGCCGAGCACCGCCTCCAGCGTGAGCTTCCACGGTGAGAAGGCCAGGCCCAGCGCGCATGGAATCGCCGACTGCACAAGCATCGACCCTGCCACGTTGCCGACCGCCAGGTCCTCTTTGCCCTGCCGTACCCACAGCGTGGCGTTCATCACTTCCGGCAGCTCAGTGGCGATCGGGCTCAGCAGGATCGACAGCACCACCGCCGAAAGCCCCAAACCATGGGCCATCTCGGCCAGGTTTTCGACGAACACATGCGCGCCGTAAGCCATGGCTGCCACGCCGATGCACACTTGAACCACCACCCGCCAGGTGTCCGGGACCGACACCCGCCGGTGAAAGTGCAGCGGGTCGAGCTCGCGCTCCGGCCCCGATTTCTTGCCCAGCTCACGCGCCACGTACGCCGAATAGGCCGCGATCAGCCCCAGCGCCACCAGCACCTTGATCGGGTAGGCGTCCACCAGGCTGAACGCCAGGGCCACCAGGAAGATCCCCATGAACCACACCACGTCGCGCGAGATGCCGAGCTGGTCCAGCTGCAGCCGCGTACCGAGGCTGCGCCTGTGCCGCCACACGATCGTCGTGGCTCCGACCGCGAAGTAGGCGATCGTCGCCAGCATCAGCGGCCCGCCAATGATCGCCCCGATGCCGATGTTCTGTTCGGTCTCGCCCCCGCGGCTGAACACCAGCGCGATGAGCGTAACCATGCTCTCGGGCAGCGCCGTCCCGGCCGCGGCCAGCACCGTGCCCACCGCGTTCTCCGACACCCTCAGCTTGCGGCCCAGCCACTCTATCGAGTTCACGAACAGCTCGCAGCCGGCAAAGATGATCAGGATGCCGGCGAGGATGAGCAGCGCGGGGGGCACGAGCGGTTAGGCGCTCACACTGCCGATATACGCGCGGACCACGGCTTCATTGTTCAACAGCTCGGTCCCGCTGCCGGATAGCACGATCCGGCCCTGTTCCAGGACGAAGCCGCGGTCGGCCAGCGCCAGCGCCTTCCGGGCGTTCTGCTCCACCAGCAGCACAGTCGTCCCTTGCTCGTGGATCTCTCGGATGATGTCGAAAATCTGGCTCACCAGCAGCGGCGCCAGGCCCATGCTGGGCTCGTCCAGCAGCAGCAGCCTGGGCCGCTGCAGCAGTCCCCGTGCAATGGCCAGCATCTGCTGCTCGCCGCCGCTCAGCGTGCCCGCCGGCTCCCGCCGCCGCTCCCGCAGGATAGGGAAGCGCCGCAGCATGTCCTCGATCTGCGCCTCACTGCCGCCGCAGTAGGCGCCCAGTTCCAGGTTCTCCTCTACCGTCATCGCACCGAGGATGGCCCGCCCCTCCGGCACTTGAACGACGCCGCGCGCCACGACCCGATGGGCCGGCCAGCCGGTAACGTCCTGGCCGTCGTGGAGGATCCGCCCGCTTTGGGGTCGCAGCAGGCCCGAGATGGCGCCCAGCAGCGTCGTCTTGCCCGCCCCGTTGGCTCCCACCACGGCCACGATCTCCCCGGCTTCCACTGTGAAGGACACGCCGCGCAGCGCTTGGATATGGCCGTAGCTGAGCTCCAGGTCCTGGACCTCGAGCAGTCGGCTAATCCTTGCCAAGATAGGCCTCGATGACCGCCGGATTGCTCTGGATCTCCGCTGGCGCGCCTTCCGCGATTTTCAGGCCGAAGTTCAGCACGGCGATGCGCTGGCACACGCTCATCACCAGGCCCACATGGTGTTCGATCAGCAGGATCGTCCGTCCGGCCTGCGCCAGCTCACGGATGAGGGCCATCATGCGTTCGACCTCGGCCTGGTTCATGCCGGCGGCCGGCTCGTCCAGGAGCAGCAGCAGCGGCCGGGAGCCCAGGGCGCGCGCGATCTCCAGCCGGCGCGCGTCGCCATAGGGCAGGAAGTCCGCCCGGAAGTCCTCCTTCCCGGCCAGTCCTACCTGGGCCAGCAGCGCCCCGGCGCGCTCGTGCAGCTCGCGCTCCTCCCGCCGCGCGCCGGCCGCGAAGATCAGGGCCTGAGCCACCGTTGAGCGCCCGGTCAGGTGCTGGCCGATGACGACGTTCTCGCGCGCCGAGAGCGTGCGGAACAGCTTGATGTTCTGGTACGTGCGCGTAATGCCTTTTGCGGCGATCACGTGCGCCGGCAGGCCGTCGATGCGCTCGTCCCGAAACCAGATCTCCCCGGAGGTGGGCCGCAGCAGGCCCGAGAGAACGTTCACCAGCGTGGTCTTGCCCGCGCCGTTGGGACCGATGACGCCGAAAATGCTGCCCTGCTCCACCTCGAGCGAGAGGTCCTGCAGCGCGCGAACGCCGCCGAAGTGCATCGTCAAGCGCGCGACGCGCAGAATGCTCATGCTTCCACCGCGTCCAGGCTGGCTGCCGTGACCTGGGTGGCCTCACCGCGGCCGCGAGGCCACCACTGGAACAGGCTCATCAGCCCGTTCGGCAGGAAAATGATGATGCCCAGCAGCACCAGGCCGTTGAAGATCAGCCGGTAGTCCTTCAGGAAGCGCAGCGTTTCCGGCAGTACCGTCAGCAGCGTGCTGCCCAGCATCGGCCCCCAGAAAGCCCCGGTGCCGCCGACGATCGCGTAGATCAGGATGTTCACCGCCAGCCCGAACGTGAAGTTGGCCGGCTCGATCGAGTGCGTCTGGTGGGCGCTGAAGCCGCCCGCCAGCCCCGCGATCAGCGCCCCTGTGACGAAGGCGCAGTTCTTGTAGTAGAAGGTGTTGATGCCCATCGTGCGCGCCGCCGGCTCGTCCTCGCGAATGGCCAGCAGCGCATGCCCCATGCGCGAGTGCCGCAGGCGTACGAAGTAGTAGGACACGACCACCAGCGCCAGCGCCACCTCCCACAGGCGCGTGGTCGCCGGGATGGCATTCAGGCCCAGCGGCCCGCCGGTCGGCTCCCAGTTCAGGAGCGCGATGCGCACCACCTCCCCGAACCCCAGCGTGGCGATGGCCAGGAACACGCCGCGCAGCCGCAGCACCGGCAGCCCCAGCAGGAAGCCGACGGCGCCGGCCAGCAGACTGCCCGCGGCCAGCGAGGCCGCCAGCGGCCAGTGCTGGTTCAGGGTCAGCAGCGCCGAGCTGTACGCGCCGATCGCCATGAAGGCGCCGTTGGCCAGCGACAGCATCCCGGCCGAAAGCGTCGCGTAGATGCTCAGCGCCAGCAGGCTGTTGATCGCCGCGAACAGCAGGAGCTGGTCGTAGGCCCGGAAGAATCCTGCCAGCAGGTCTAACATCAAGCCTCGCGCAGCGCGCGGCGGCCCAGGATGCCCGACGGCCAGATCAGCAGCACCAGGAACAGCAGCGAGAAGGCGATCGCGTCGCGCACCGTCGAGCTGATAAACGAGATGGTGAACACTTCCGTGGCCGCCAGCAGGAACCCGGCGATGACCGCGCCCGGAATGCTGCCCATCCCGCCGATGATGATCACTGCCAGCCCCTTCAGCTCGATGGCCTGTCCCATATCGGGCGAGATGGCGTTGAGGCTCAGGCCGACCAGCACGCCGGCCGCGCCACCCAGCGCAGACGAGATGCAGAACGTGGTCGCGATGACGGCCTCGACGTTGATGCCCAGCAGCTTGGCCGCCTTCTGGTTCTCCGCCACGGCGCGGATGGACTTGCCCAGCCGCGTCCGCTGCAGCAGCCATTGCAGGCCGATCATCAGGGCCACCGCGACAGCGAAGATGATCACCTGCAGCACGTCCACGTGCACTCCGCCTGCGCCGAGGTTGGCGCTGGGCGCTGTCCCCGGCGGGAAGCGGTAGACCAGCCCACCGAACAGCCCCAGCGCAACCGATTGGAAGATGATGGCCATGGCGATGCTGGAGATGAGCGGCGCCAGGTGGCTCGCGCCTCGCGCCCGCAGCGGCGCGAAGGCGACCCGGTCAAGCAGGATCCCCAGCAGGCCGGTGCCTACCATCGCCAGCACGAAGGCGGCGATGATGTTTAGTCCGGCCTTGGTCACCAGCAGCAGGGCCATGAACGCGCCCAGCATGAACACCGCCGAATGCGCCAGGTTCAGGATGTCCAGGACCCCGAATATGAGCGTGTATCCGAGTGCAAACAGCGCGTAGATGCTGCCCTGAAACAGGGTGTTGATGATCTGCTGGACGAAGATGTCCACGCGCTAGCCGCCGCTGCCCCGCAGTGTCGCACCGCCCCTGCGCCCACCGGCAGCAAGGGCGGAGCCCTGTAGTGTCGCGCCGCCCCTGCGCCCACCGGCAGCAAGGGCGGAGCCCTGCAGTGTCGCGCCGCCCCTGCGTCCACCGGCAGCAAGGGCGGAGCCCTGCAGTGTCGCGCCGCCCCTGCGCCCACCGGCAGCAAGGGCGGAGCCCCGCAGTGTCGCACCGCCCCTGCGCCCACCGGCAGCAAGGGCGGAGCCCTGCAGTGTCGCGCCGGCGCGCAGCGCCCAGGGGTGCAGGGGACGGAGTCCCCTGCGAGTTTTCACCTGTGCGTGAGCCGCCGGCGCAGCCGGGGGCTCACGCTACGAAAAGATCGCGAACTTCCCGTCCTTGATGACCTGCACCACCGGCGGGTGATCCGCATCGCGCCCCGAAGTGAACGAGAACTTCCCCAGCACCGTATCCACATTCTTCGTCTGCGCCATCGCGTCGCGGAGCGCCGATCGATCCTTCGCCACGTCGCCCGACAGGCTGGTGCGCTTCAGCGCGTCCGCCAGGATCTGCACGCCCGCGTAGGCCTGCGCCGCGAACTGGTCCGGATCGGCGTTGTACTTGGCCTTGTAGTTCTTCACGAAATCCTGGCTCATCGGGTTGGGGCTGGTGTCGATCCACGCCGCGCCCACGATGATGCCTTCCGCCGCCTTGCCGGCGATCTTGGCGATCTGCGGCGAGTTCATGCCGTTGCCGCCGATGATGTGCACGCTGTCCGGGATGCCCAGCTTCCGCGCCTGGTCCACGATGTTCGCCCCCGCGTCTGCCAGCGCGGAGATGAAGATCGCGTCCGGGTTGGTGCCCTTGATCTTGGTCAGCTGCGCGCTGAAGTCCTTGTCGTTGCTGGCGAACGTCTCGGTGTCCGTCACCTGGATCTTGCGGTCGTCCATCTCCTTCTTGACCGCGTCGGCGCCGGACTTGGCGAACGGCTGGTCGTTCGCGTACATGATCGCCACTTTCTTCGGGCTGAACTTGTCCACCACGGCTTTGACCATCGCCGGGACCACCTGCTCCTCGGCCAGCGAGTCGCGGAAGATGTAGTCGCCTATCGTGGTGATGCCGCCGGCCGTGTTGGACACGCCCAGCACTGGCGTCTTCTCTTGCTGCGCGATCGGGTCCGCCGCCTGGGCGATGCCGCTCAACGTCGGGCCCATGATGGCCATGCTGTTCGCCTTGATGTGCGCCTGCATGACGTTGATGCCCTGGTCGCGCGCGCTGCCGTCGTCTTGAACGTCGATGTTCAGCTGCACGCCGCCCGCCTTGTTCACGTCATCCTGGCCCAGCAGCACGGCGTTCTTCTGGACCGGGCCATATGGCGAGCCCGGGCCCGTCAGGCTGAAAGCGGCTCCGATGCGGACCTGCCTGCCTGCGCCGGAAGCGGCCGGCTTGGCCGCGGCCGAGGCCGCCGGTTTGGCCGACGCGGACCCCGCCGGCTTGGCGGATGCGCTGGCTGCCGGCTTGGCGCTCGCGGCAGCCGAGGCAGCCGCGCTGGCCGGCTTGGGCGCCGCGCTCGACGCCGGAGCTGCCGAGGGCGCCGCCCCGCCGCCGCAGGCCGCCAGCAGTAGTGCCGCCCCAATGGGCGCAGCGAGCTTCGTCAAACGCATTGAGTGCTCCCTCCCCTGCGTGATCTTCGAGGGCCATTATATGAAGGCAAGCGTGCCGCTGGGCGCTCAGGCCTCCGGAAAGATCATGATCGTGGCCGGGTCGATGGCCACCCGGATCGAGCCATCATGCTCCACCGGCCGTATGCGGCTCTTGCCCAGCAAGAGCTGGTCCTGGACCTTGACCCGGAACAGGAACTGGTCGCCCAGGAACGTGCTCGAAACCAGGCTGCCGCTGAGCACATTCTCCCCCGCCGAGCCATTCGCCGGCGCCACCGCCTCCGGCCGGAACCCCAGCCGCACCTGGTTCGCTTCGGATGATGCTGCGAAACGCAGCGGCCCTATCGCCGTGTCGGCCATCCCCGGCTGGCGTACCGTCCCCGATACCCAGTTCATCGAGCCGAAGAAGTCCGCCACCTCGACCCGTGCCGGGCGCGAGTACAGCTCGGCCGGCGTGCCGGCCTGCAGCAGCTCGCCCTGCTGCATGAGCGCGATCTTGTCGGCCACCGCCATGGCCTCGATCTGGTCGTGCGTTACGTACAGCACCGTCGACCCCAGCGCCTTGGCCAGGTCCCGGATGCGGCCGCGTACCTCCTCGCGCAGGCGCGCGTCGAGGTTGCTCAGCGGCTCGTCCATGAGCAGCAGCTTCGAGTTCACGGCGATGGCCCGCGCCAGGGCCACGCGCTGCTGCTGGCCGCCGCTCAGCAGCGTCGCCGGGCGGCGCGCCAGGTGGTCGAGCTCGACCAGCGCCAGCGCCTCGTGGACCCGTTGGCCCACCTCGTTCTTGGGGATGCGCTGCACCCCGTCGGTCAGCGGCAGGGCCACGTTGTCGTACACCGTCATGTGCGGCCACACCGCGTATGACTGGAACACCATGCCCAGCCGGCGATGCTGGGGCGGCACCCAGCACGGCGGGCTGTCGGACGAGACTATCCGTCCGGCCAGCGAGATCTTGCCAGCGTCGGGCGTCTCGAGCCCGGCGACGCACCGCAGCAGCGTCGTCTTGCCCGAGCCGCTGGCGCCGACGATGACGTAAAACTCGCCCTCCTCGACGTCCAGGTCCAGCCCGTTGATCGCCGCCACTACGCCGTCGGACACCTGGAACTGCTTCACCAGCCCGCGGATGGTGATCATGTGCGGGCTATCTTAACCAAACCGACACGTCAGGTGGTCTGACCAATTTGATACAATCGTTCGGTCATGGACGTTCTGAACACGCCATTCCTGACGGTGCTCGATAAGACGCGCGAGGAGCTGCAGGCCCATCCCGCGGCCGCGCACTTCGTGACCTTCGCCGGCGAGGGCCGCGATATCCGTTTCGCCCACACCGATGACTACAACGCCATACCCTCCGGCGAGCACCTCATCTACCGCTTCGAAAACGACGACCTCAGCGTGCCGAGCTTCCGCGAGGCCTGGAACCAGGCCAAGACGGATGTGCTGCGCGAGGTCGAGAAGCGTGACAAACGCTTCGCTCACCTTGGTTGACGGGTGAGCCTTTCACCCGCGCACGCAATGGCACTTATAGGCCAGGTGGCCTGACCAATTTCTGTTAGACTGAGCCCGACGTGGCCCGCTCACTAGCCGCGCAGCCTGCGTCCCCGCTCCAGTTCGAGCCAGTCAAGCGCTCGCGCGTCTGGGAGGACATCGTCACCCAGATCCTTCAGCTCATGGGCGACGGCAACCTGACCGCCGGCAGCCGCCTGCCCTCAGAGCGCGAACTCGCCAGCCGCCTTGGCGTTTCGCGGCCGTCCGTTCGCGAGGCCATGCGCCAGCTGGAGCTCATGGGCGTGATCGAGAGCCGCCAGGGTTCGGGCGCGTTCGTCAAGCAGGTCTCGGATGAGGACCTGGTCCAGCCGCTGGCCCTGCTCCTGCGAGGCCGCAAACACCTCCTGCACGACATCTTGGAGACGCGCAAGGTCATCGAGCCGCACATCGCGCGGCTGGCCGCCGACAAGGCCTCCGCCGAGGACATCGCCGCCCTCGAGGAACTGACCGCCCAGCAGCAGAAGAAGGTCCGGGCCGGCAAGCTGGCCATCGACGAGGACACGCGCTTCCATCACACCCTGGCGCAGGCGTCCGGCAACCGCGTGCTGCTGCTCCTGGTCGAGTCGTGCATGGACCTCCTGGTCGAGTCGCGCAAGCGCAACCTGCAGTCGCCGGAGCGCGCCCGCCGCTCGGTGGCCGGGCACATCGATGTGCTGCAGGCCATCAGGGCGCGCGATCCGGACCGCGCTTTCCTGGCCATGATGCGCCACCTCGAGGGCATCGAGGCCGCCATCCGCGGCCGAGGCGACTCGCTGTGACGACGCTCAGTCGCGAGGAGGTGCAGTGGCAGAAGGCCGAGGCCCTCGCCGTACACGTCGGCGGCGGCCAGACGGTCACGCTGCGCACCACCCTCGCCGATCCGGCGGACGCCGGCCGCGGCCTGGTCCGCGTTCACCCCGACGCCGCGAAACGGCTGGGCGCCGCTGCTGGCCAGGCCGTGGCGCTGTCCCGCGAAGGCGCGCCCCGCCCCGCGTTCGGTCGCCTCGCCCTCGACGAAGCGCTCGATCATGGCCTCGCTCGAATCGACGGCCTGCTCCGCCGCGCCGCCGGCGCCGGCCTCGGCGAGTCGATCACCCTACGCGCCGTCCGCGCCAGCCAGGCGCTCGGTGTTCGCGCCGAACGCTCTCCCCTCACCCCCGCCCTCAAGTCCAGCGAGCTGGCCGGCCTGCTGGACGGCCTCGTGACCGGCGCCGGAGGCTTCATCCAGGCCGGCCGGAGTGTCCTGCTGCGCGTGGCCGGCACCACCCCCGAGGGTCCCGTCGTCGTCGATGCGCGAACGCTGGTCCAGGCCGAGGAGGCCAAAACACCCTTCACCGATACCGGCGTGTGGTACGAGGACGTCGGCGGGCTCGACGCCGAACTGGCCCGTGTGCGGGAGATCGTGGAGCTTCCGCTGCTCCGGCCGGAGCTGTTCCAGCGGCTCGGCGTGGTGCCGCCCAAGGGCGTGCTCCTGCACGGCGCGCCGGGCACCGGCAAGACGCTGCTGGCGCGCGCCGTGGCCAACGAATGCCGGGCCAATTTCCTGCACCTCAACGGCCCCGACCTGATGCACAAGTACTACGGCGAAAGCGAGCAGCGCCTCAAGCAGCTGTTCGAGGATGCCGCGGCCCAGGCGCCGAGCATCATCTTCATCGACGAGATCGACGCCATCGCGCCCAAGCGCGCCGAGGTCCTCGGCGAAGTGGAGAAGCGCGTCGTGGCGCAGTTCCTGGCGCTGATGGACGGTTTCGTCAACCGCGGGCAGGTGGTGGTGATCGGCGCCACCAACCTGCCCCATATGGTCGACCCCGCGCTGCGCCGCCCGGGCCGCTTCGACCGGGAAATCGAGATCGGCCAGCCGGACCGCTCGGCGCGCCTGGCCATCCTGCGGATTCATACGCGGGCCATGCCTCTCGAACCCTCCGTCGATCTGGACTCCCTGGCCGACCGAACCTCCGGGTTCGTGGGCGCCGACCTCGAGGCGCTCTGCCAGGAGGCCGGGATGGCCGCCGTTCGCCGGCTTTCGGAGGATGACGCGGGCCACACCGGCATCACCGCGGATGACTTTCTCGAGGCCTTCCACTCCGTCGAGCCCACCGCCGCGCGCGAGGTGGTGCGCGAGCAGAGCGTCCAAACGTTTGAGGACGTGGGCGGCTACGAGCATCTCAAGGGCATGCTTCAGGCCATCGCTGGCCGGCCCGGGCTGGCCCGCGGCGTCCTGCTGCAGGGGCCCAGTGGCGTGGGCAAGACCCTGCTGGCCCGGAGCCTGGCCGGCGAGCTGAAGCTGCCCCTGATCGCCGTCGACGGCCCGCTGCTCTACTCGAAGTGGCTCGGCGAGTCCGAGAAGGCCCTGGCCGACGTGTTTGCCAAGGCTCGCCACAACGCCCCCTGCGTGCTGCTGCTCGATCAGCTGGAAGCCATCGGCGACAGCCGCCTCCAGCAGATGCAGCGCATGGTCGGCCAGCTCCTGCGCGAGCTCGACGACATTGCTGCCTTTCCGGAGGTGACGATCGTCGCCGCCACCAACCGTCCCGAGCTGATCGATCCCGCCGTGAAGCGCCGCTTCGACTACGTCTTCGACGTGCCGCCGCCAAATGACGCCGACCGCGAGGCCATCTGGCGGCTGCACGCCGGTATCGACAGCCAGCGGCTGGTCCACCTCAGTAAAGGCCTGACCGGCGCGGACATCGCCGCCACTGTCAGGCGCGCCCGCCTGCTGGCGCACACCACGAATAAGGAGTCCATCACGATTCAAGACCTGGAGGAGAGCCTGTGTTCTACCACGAGATAACCGTCTGGACCCGGGGCATCATCATGGACAAAGAGGCCCGCGACGTCGCCAACTCGCTCGCCCAGGCGGCCCGGCTGGAAGGCCGCTACACACAGTTCATCTCGGACTACGTCGACGCGCCCGATCGCACGAACTGCCTCATTCGCAAGTACGCCCGGATCAGCGACGAGGACATCAAATTCCGCTTCATCTACGAGAACGCCCACCCGGACATCGTCGTCCTCATCGAGGAGACGCTGATCAAGGCGGTGAACTTCACCCGCAACACGCCCCCGGGTGAGGGCGTGGTGGTCATCAACACGCACCGCTCGCCGGAGTACATCTGGCGCTTCCTGCCCGACCCCTCCAAGGTCAAGAAGCTGGTCTGTGTCGACGCTACCACCTTGGCCAGCCAGAGCTGGATCTACGAGGAATCGCTGTACGAGCTGAGCCAGGACCGCATGTCCACCGAGGGTTCAGCCGAGCGCAAGCAGATCGGCATTGGGGTGGCCGCCCCGCTCATTGGCGCTGTCGCCGCGGCGACCGGTATCGTCAAACTGGACTCCCTGGAAAAGGTCGTCGGTGACTTCGACGCCGTCAAACGCGGCGTGGAAGGCATTGTCGTCAAGGAAAACCCGGCGCTCGTCGCGGTGCCGGCCTAAGGAGCACGAATGTCGACTAAAGGCACCCATATCCCGGAGCACCTCAAAGTGCCCTTCGCCGGCGTCACGCCGGCGCCGAGGCAAGAGACCGGACAAACCCTGTTCCCCACCGGCAACTGGCGCACCGTGCGGCCCGTCTACCGCGACAAGAAGCCGCCTTGCAACCACGCCTGTCCAGCAGGCGAGCGTATTCAGGGCTACCTGGACCTGGTCAAGGACAAGAAGTACCTCGAGGCCTACGCCCTCATCAAAGAGGATATGCCCTTCCCCACTATCACCGGCCGGGTCTGCTACCACCCCTGTGAGACCGCCTGCAACCGCGGCGACTACGACGACGCTATCGGCATCCATTGTGTGGAGCGTTTCCTGGGCGACTACGGCCTGAGCCTTCCGAACGACGTCGTCAAGCTGAAGGCCGCGCGCCCCGAGCGCGTCGCCGTGATCGGATCAGGGCCAGCCGGCATGAGCGCCGCCTACCAGTTGGCGCGCGAGGGCTACCAGGTCACCATCTTCGAGGGCCAGCCCAAGCCCGGCGGCCTGCTGCGCGGGGGCATGCCCGAGTTCGTCCTCCCGGAAGAGATCCTGGACAAGGAGATCGATCGCCTCAAGGCCCTGGGCATCAAGTTCGAGTGCAACAAGTGGCTCGGCAAGGACATCACTTGGGATGACCTCAAGAGCTACGACGCCGCGTTCCTGGGCGTAGGCCTGATTAAGTGCCGCAAGCTCAATGTCCCCGGCGAGGACACCCCGAACGGCGTCCGCTACGGCCAGGATTTCCTGACCGATGAGGCCCAGGGCCGGCCGCACAGCATCGGCAAGCGCGTCGCCGTGATCGGCGGCGGCAATACTGCGGTGGACGTGGTCCGGCTGGCCCGCCGCAAGGGCGGCGAGCTGGTGATGTTCATCTGCTTCGAGAGCGAGGTCGATGCCCCCGCGCTGCCCGAAGAGAAGCACCTCGTCCACGAGGAGGGCGGCACGGTCATGGACAACACCGTGGTCAAGGAGATCCTCAGCGAGGGCGGCAAGGTCACCGGCATCCGCATCGTGAAGTGCAAGCCCGGCGCCAAAATCCCCAGCGAGATCGAGGAAATCCCCGGTACCGAGGACACCATCGCTGTCGACGATGTGATCGTGTCCATCGGCCAGTACGCCGACCTGTCGGCTATTCCGGAGCAGTTCCGGACCGAGCGCGGCCTGATCAAGGCCGATCAGTACGGGCGTGTCGACGGCAACATCTTCGCCGCCGGCGACGCCGTGCAGGGCGCGGGCATGGTCGTCCAGGCGGTGGGCGCGGGCCACAAGGCGGCGACCAACATCCACCACGCCCTCAACGGGCACGTCTTCCCTGATCCTGTCGAGCCGGACGTGATCAAGATCGACCGGCTCAACCTGAACTACTTCCGGCATTTCCCGCGCGTGCCGCAGCGCCAGGTGCCGCTTGCCGAGCGGATGGGCTCGTACGTCGAAGTCAACCTCGCCTACAACGAAGACGAGGCCGTCGCCGAGGCCAACCGCTGCTTCAGCTGCGGCACCTGTAACGCCTGCGACAACTGCTACATCTTCTGCCCGGACGTGTCCATCATGCGCACCGAGCGCCGCAACGGCAGCTACTTCGTGCGGACCGACTACTGCAAGGGCTGCGGTGTGTGCATCAAGGAATGCCCGACGGGCTGCCTGGAGGCAGTGCCGGAGCTCGAGTTTACCGATGGCGTCATCCGCATGGAGACGGCCTTCGCCACCGAGATCGGCGCCCACGGCCGGCAGCGTGAGGAGCTCTTCGAAGTCATCGGCGAGGTGCTCGATTGAGCGAGCACCTCGCGTTGGGCCCAGCCCCCAGCAGCGCCTTCTGCCCGCGGCCGGACATCGAGGGCCCAGCCCCCAGCAGCAGCTTCCCCGCGCAGCGGGAGGTCAAGAAAAGGGCAGCCCTTCTTGAAAATACTTTCTCCACGCCCAAAGGAGCGACATCATGGCAGTAGCCGAGCCGGTCGCCGACCGGCGAAAAATGAAAACCGTCCGCATCAGCGGCTGCACCGCCAGCGCGCTGGCGGCCAAATACGCCGACGTCGACGTCATCACCGCCTTCCCCATCAGGCCCTACACCGCCATCATGATGCAACTCAGCCAGATGGTCGCCAACGGCGAGCTCGACGCCGAATTCATCCACTCCGACGGCGAGCACGCCCAGCTGAGTATTGCCCACGGCGCGGCCTCCAGCGGAGCGCGCGCCTTCACCGGCAGCTCCGGCGTTGGCGTCACCTACGCCTACGAGAACTACTCGATCATCTCCGGCTCGCGCGTCCCCGTCCACATGGCCATCGCCGATCGCACCCTCGACCCGCCTGGCGACTTTGGCTCCGAGCACACCGACGCCCTCTGCACGCGCGACATGGGCTGGCTCATGGGCTGGTGCGAGTCGCCCCAAGAGGTCTTCGATAAGCATCTCATGGCCTTCCGCATCGGCGAAGACCATCGGGTCCTCTTGCCGCAGATGGTCTGCCAGGACGGCTACTTCGTCTCTCACATCTCGGGCGACGTCGATCTGCCCGACCAGAGCCTGGTCGACGAGTTCCTGCCCCCCTACAAGCTGCCCTTCGCCCTCGATCCCAGAAAGCCCGTCTCGCACGGGCCGCAGATTATGCCTGAGCAGGGCCCCGCGCTGCAGCTTGGCCGCGCCGCCGCCATGGAAGCAGCCGTGCCGGTCATCCGCGAGGTGACCGACATCTTCGGCGAGATGTTCGGCCGCAAGTACGCCCACTTCATCGAGCTGTACAAGTGCGACGACGCCGACGCGGTCTTCTTCATCCAGGGCGCCCACTCGGTGACCGCGCGCGCCGCCGTTGACCTGGCGCGCGAGAAGGGTATGAAGCTCGGGGTAGCCCGGCTGCTCTGGGTCCGGCCCTTCCCCACTGAGGACATCCAGAAGCTGCTGGCCCACGTCAAGGCCATCGGCGTGGTCGAGACCAATCTCGCGCTGGGCGGCGCCTCGAGCGGCGGCGCGCTCATGCTCGACCTGTGCACCGCACTCTATCCTTTGAAACAGCGCCCTCTTGCCTTCTCGTTCATGGCCGGTATGGGCGGCGAGACGATCCCGATGCACGAGTTCGAGTGGATGTGCAATAAGCTGAACAAGGTGGCCCAGACAGGTGAAATCGAGAAGATGACCCACTGGGTCGGCTTTGAGGATTAAGGAGTAAGCGCATGGCAATCGATGTTCAGAAACAGTTCCTCCCGCTCTTCCAGGTCCGGACGGACGCCCGGCACTTCCAGCCGGACGTGCCGGCCACCGATCCCTACGTGGCCGGCCATCGCACCTGCGCCGGCTGCGGCCCGGCCATCGAGTACAAGCTGACCCTCAAAGCCGCTGGCGACAACAGCATCTCCGTCGGCCCTACCGGCTGTATGTACGTGGCCAACTCCTCCTACCTGTGCACGCCCTACTCCATTCCGTGGGCCCACGTGGCCATCGCCAGCTCCGGATCCTTCACTTCCGGCGTGGCCGCCGGCTACGAGGCCATGATCCGCAAGGGCAAATACGACGGTGAATACCCCAACGTGATATGTATGGCTGGCGACGGCAGCGCCTCGGACATCGGCCTCGGGCCGGTATCCGGCATGCTCTACCGCAACCACGACGCACTGCTCATCTGCTACGACAACGAGCAGTACGCCAATACCGGCATCCAGGTCTCCCCGACCACACCCTATGGCGGCTCGACCACGTTCACGCCGCCGGGCGAGGCTATTCCCGAAGGCAAGAAGCTGTGGCCCAAGCAGCTGGCCAAGATGATGGCCGCCGGCCATCCGCAGGCCTACGTCGCTACCGCCAGCATCGGCTACGCCGTGGATTTCATGAACAAGGTCCGCAAGGGCCTGAACTACAAGGGGGCGGCCTTCCTGCACGTCTACACGCCCTGCCAGAAAGGCTTCGTCTACGAGACGCCGAACACTATCGAGTTAGGCCGGCTCGTGGTCGAGAGTGGCATGTGGCAGATGTGGGAGTACGATCCCGAGACCCGCACCTACGAGTTCTTCATCCCGGAGCGCATGGTTCCGGTCATCGAGTACCTCAAGGGCCAGGGCCGCTTCGGCCATCTCAAGGCCGAGCACGTGGCCAAGCTGCAGAACTTCTGCAACCAGAACTGGCGCGAAATGGGTGTCGAGGTCCCGGCGGAGTTCATCCGCATGGCCACTGCCGAAGGCGAGAAGGATATGCTCGAGGCCGTGAAGGCCGCTCCAGTGGCGGCCACGCCCGTGAAGGTAGCCGACCGCACCAAGAACTGAGCGGCAGCCGTCGGCCACAGCCTGCCAGCGCTGGCGCCCCAGTTCGATCTGGGTTCGCGGATGCGCCGGCAGTTGCGGCGCCGAGGCCAGCCCGGCACAGCAGCACGGCAAACCGCGCCATGCTCCGCACGGCAATGCAGCTCGGCTCAGCCTGGTAGGGGGCCTCCTACGGCTCCTCCCGAAGCACGTAACCAAAGCCTCGGATCGTCTGGATCAGTCGCGGCTGCCCCATGGCCTCGAGCTTCTTGCGAAGCTCCTTCACCGCTACGTCCACGAAGTTGGACTCTCCGGTGGGGACGTAGCCCCACGCCTGCCGCCCGAGCTGCTCGCGCGACAGGGCTCGGCGCGCATTGCGCACCAGCAGCGCCAGGAGCTCATATTCTCGCGGCGTTAGCGCCAGTGGCTCGCCCGCCCGATACGCCTGGTGCCCGTCCTCGTCCACGACCACGTCCGCGTAGCGCAGTTTCGAGTCCCGGCTGCGGCCGCGTCGCAACAGCGCTCGTACCCGTGCAAGCAGCTCGTCGATGGCGAACGGCTTGACCAGATAATCGTCGGCGCCACGAGCCAGCCCGGCGACGCGATCCGGCACGGTGTCCCTGGCGCTCAGCATCAGAATCGGCGTATCGTCAAGCTGCCGAACGCGTTCGCATAGGGTGAGCCCGTCTATGCCGGGCAGCATGACGTCGAGCACCACCAGGTCGGGCTTCGCTTTTTGCAGCTCGGACAGGGCGCTCTCGCCGTCGCTGGCCGTGGTCACGCTGAAGTCCCCCAACGTGAGAGCCCGCCGTAAGCTGCTCAATACGGCGGGGTCGTCATCCACCAGCAAGATACCCGCGGGCATGCCCATGCAGAATGGCGTGCGGGTGTGAGCGCCTGGTGAGCCGCCTATGAGGCTTTCATGATGGCCGGTTGGCGCGCAGCTCTTTGCGCCACGCCCGGCTCAGCAGCTCGAACGTGCCGTCCACCGGACGGCTCTCGCCATCCATGAGCCCCCAGATCTTGTCCGTCGGCTCTGGGCCTTCGGTGGTCCACACGTAGGGCGCGCCGCCCATCACATACTCGGGGAATTCACGGATGCCGCGCCACATGTCGAGATAGCCTTCGGCGCGTTCCTCGGGCGTGTCGCCCTCCGCGCCAAACTCGCTGACCAGTACCGGGCGGTCCAGCCCGTAGTTAGGCCAGCGCTCGAGCAGCGGGCGGATGTCCTGGCTGTAGACGTTCATGCCGTACAGCAGCCAGGGCCGCCGGTCGCCGGTGTCCTCGAGCATCTCGATGAACTGCGGAACGTAGCGGTCTTCGGACTCGCGGTAGATGACCGGGTGGTCTGGGTCCAGCTGGTGGAACAGGTCGGCGATTCTCACGTAGGCCGCCTGGAACGCCGGATACATCTCCGGGTCCATCTCCCAGAACACCTCGTTGCCCACGCCCCACATCCGCAGCGCTGGGTGGTCCTTGAACCGCGTTACCTTGGCCCGGCCTTCCTCCATCAGGCTCGCCACGAACGCAGGGTCCTCATAGTTGCCTTCGGGCGGCAGGTTGAGCGGCATGACGACGCCGATGCCGTACTCGTAGGCCGTATCCAGTGTGATTTCGTCGAACTTGTCCTGTTCGTAACCCTTGTCGGCGTCCCAGCCGGTGATGGTGTTGACGCCGGCGTCACGCAGAATAGCGAAGTCGCGACGGTAACTTGCCTCGCGCTGCTCGTCCGAAAGGTAACGGTAGATCGGGTCGTAGCCCATGCCGATGAACAGCTCTTCGCGGCCGTTGACCACGTAGGCGTAGCTGCCGTCGGCCCGTTTCACGGTCGTGACCTGGCTGCCCCGTCGCGGTTGGCTCAGCGGAGCGCCTCCCTGTGGGGCTTGCTTGGCCAGCGCCCTCGGTATCGCGGTCGCGACCAGCAGCGGCGCGGCCATGGCGACCGCTGTGAGCAGCTTCGCCGAACACGCCGCAGCGCCCCGCATCTAAGCGGCGGTGGCGTTCGCATCGCTGTGATACAGCGCGGCCAGCTCTGCAAGCGTGCCATCCACGGGCTCGCCGCTGTCACGCGTCAGCCCGAAGTTCCGGTCCCCCGGCTCGGGTCCCGCCGTTGTCCAGGCGTAGGCCAAGCCGCCGAGAACGCGGTCCGGATGGGCGCGGATGATGTCCCATAGCTGCCGGTATCCCGCTGGCCGCGCTTCAGGGCGCAGACCCACCGGCCCGAACTCAGACACCAGCAGCGGCTGGTCGAGCGCCGTCAAGGGCCCAGCATCGAGCGCCGCTTGTAGGCGGGGCGTGAAGAAGTTCATGCCGTACACCAGCCACGGCCGGGGTTTGGAATTGGCTGCGAGAGCCTGAATGATCGGGCCGGCGTACCAGTCCTCGGCGTCGCGATAGATGACTGGGTGGTTGGGGTCCAGCTGATGGACTCGATCGGCGGCCTGCACCAGGAAGTCGGCGAACGCTTGCGCATGATCCCGACTGCCATGGGCCCAGGCGATGGCGTGCAGCACCTCGTTGCCCAAGCCCCACATCCGCAGCGCCGGACTGTTCCTGAAGTGCTCCACCCGGCGTGAGATCGCGTCCAGCAGCTGCTGTCTCACCTGAGGGTCCTCGTACGCATAATCCGGCTCGGACAGCACGTAGGTGGGGCCGATGTGGAACGGCAGGATGACTCCCAGCCCGTGCTCGGCTGCCTTCTGCATCAGCAGATCGTCGAACTCCGTCTCCGTCCAGCCGGCGATGATGTTCGCCCCGGCGGCGCTGATGCTGCTGAAGTCCCGGTCCAGGTGCGCTGCGCGCTCCCGGGGGCTTTCATCGATGGTCACCGCGTTGTAGCCGATGCCGCGCACGATCTCGCGCCGGCCGTTGACGCGGTATTCCCACCCGGCCGGAGTCCGGACGATCGTCACCACGCTCGGCAGGTTCGGCAGGGGGCCCGCGTTCCGTCCCGGCATGGGCCTGCTGGGCGGAGCGGTCGAGGGCTGCGCCTCGAAAGCGATGGCAGGTCGTGCCGCGCCGGCCAGCGTCGCCACCAGAGCCCCGGCCAGCGTCGCGCTCTGAACCGCGCGCCCGCCCTGCCAGGGCCGCCCCGGCAGGTGGCGGAGGTTCACCAGAAGGGCGCCGGCGGCGGCTCCAGCGGCGGCTGCGAGGGCGACGATTACGGCGTTGAGTCCCAACGAGAACGCCAGCTCATGGCTGGCCACAGACTCATACGTCTGGGCGTCGAGCCCCAGCGCCTTGGTGGCCAGCAGCGACAGCACCATATCCCCGCCACTGCCGCTGCCCCAGTGCAGCCTGAACGTGGATCCAACGCCATACGCCAGGCAGGCAATCAGCAGCATGAGCGGCCAATCGAGCGCCCGCCGTGGCTCTCCCGGTCGAAGCCAGGCGATGCCTGCCGCCCCGGCGGCCACCATGCCCAGGCTGGCTATGAGCTGGACGACGTGTACGCCCACAACAGAGCTGCCGGAGCTGAAGACGACGCTCAGCCACTCGCCAACCCCGCGCGCCTGCATGTTGCCGACCAGGGCCAGCGTGAGGCGCCCGTAGACCGCATCGCCCGAGTGTGCGATCACGGCCTGCTGGACGTCTGGCACCGCCGCGGCAGAGGCGATCAACTTGGCCGCCAGCCAGATCGCGGCCGCGTGCAGCAGGCTCATCACAAGGGCGAAGCACACCAGCGCCGGCGCGCGGCCGGCCTGGGCGCTTCGCCGCGCCGCGGCGTGCAGCGAGCGTCCTACCGAATCGGCCTCCAGGGCGAGCTCTCGACTAATGCGCACCGGTTCCGCTTAAAACTATCGCATTGCGATATCGACCGGAAGCTGCTGGTATACCGCTACCCAGTCGTTCAGGATGGCCTGCTGCGCGCCCGCGAGCGTCATCGCTCCCGTGCACACCTGCTCGTGCAGGAACGCCTCCGCCCGATCCTTGTCCCCAGCCCCCGGCGCAGGCGCGTAGGGCTGTGGCCACATATTGCTCGGAGCGTCGGCATCGCCGCCGAGCTCGATCGGCACGAAATGGTCCAGCTCGTAATTCCCGGCGTCGACCTCGGCATAGCCATATCGCCTGAGCTGCAGGCGCATGACCCGCTCGGTGTACACCGGCGACGGCTTCGCCCGGGCCAGGTAGTCGTCGCTGCAGATCGTTCGCCGGATGTTGCGCTGGCTGACCCGCGGATCCGTAGCCCCGGGCGTCAGGGCCGGATTGGGGTACGCGCTCGCCGGTCCCAGGCGCTCTGTCGGCTCTGGCCAAACCTCCGGGGGGCGGCTGTCGCGCTCCCACGGAAAACGCTCGCTGTTGGGACGTGACACGAGTCCTCGCGGCCCGTCGATCCACGTGGTGTGTCCGTCGGTGAAGGCCGTCCAGTTGTCCGATTTCCGGCGCACCATCAGCCCGTTGGTGGTGTACTGAAGCACGTCGCCCCCGGGGGCGAAGATGCGGCGGCTCAGGCAGGTGCCCACCTGCGCCGGCGCCAGGTCGTGAAGCCGTTTGAAGTCGCGGATGAACTGGCAGGTTCGCTGTACCTGCTGGGCGCTGGCGCGTACGGGCACGACCAGCAGGAGAACCACACCCAACGCCAGGACCGAGGACCGTTTCGTCACCCTACCTCGGATACGAGCTTTGCTTCCGCCGCTACTGCGTGAGCGCCGGGACCGGGCAGAAGGCGCTGATCGAAGGGTCGGCGGAGGACATGGTCCATAGAGACTGGTGCCTCCACATGAGGATTTGATGAGGCTGCGATGAGGTTTGCGGGCGCGCCGGCCTGTGAGCCGCCTCCCGATGGCATTCCGAGGCGGACTCACCAATCTGTCACCGAGTTGTCACAAAACTCTCACCCCCCGGTCATCCGGGACTCATCCGCCCGCTCCCAACATGGTCCCCGTGAAACGAACACTTCTGATCGGCAGCTGCGCAGTGATGATGCTCAGCCTCGGCCTACCCCAGGTCTCCCTGGCAGCCGAGGCCCCGGCGGGCGGAACCGCGAAGCCCAAACCCAGGATCGACTGGACGGTCAAGATCACCGTTACCGACACCGGCTTCGACAAGCAGGAGTACTGGGTCGGCGACGCCCCCGGGACGAATGTCGACCACGCCGAGATGATCTTCGTTAACGCCGGCTCGGACGTGCGCGCCATCAAATCCGTGCCCGGCAGCCGCGACGAGGGTGTCAGCTTCGGCTACCGGCTCGACCGCCTCGGAACTCCCTTGGCCTGCTGGGCGCCGGTGAACTGCGCCAAGTCCGGCCCGCTGGACACGGGCGGCATCGAGCCGGGCGGCCTCGTAAGCTTGGGCGCCCACCCCTATGACCTGCCCGTGGACTACACCGTCACCTCCGCGACGGACTGCCTCTATGGGCACAACCCGGAGTTCAACTGCGCCCCGGTGACTATCCACGTCGTCAATAAGACCAAGCGCAGCGGCATCTCGGGCACCATGCCCGGCTCGGTGCTCCGGCCGGCTGGCAGCCCCGACTGCGTGAGGCCGGCCGTCACGCCCGACGTCGGTCCCGACTACTGCGTGGCCGCGGTGCGAATCGCCACCACTCCCGGCGGCAGCACCAAGGCGCCGCTCGGCAACACCACGGTCAAGATCACTGACTTCGGCTTCGAGCCCACTGTGGTGTACGTCAAGCCGGGGTCAGTCGTGACCTGGGTCAATGAGGGCCAGCGGGTGCACAGCATCTACAAGAAGGGGCCCCAGGCGCCGCCTGATGGGTATCACAACCTGACCTCGCCCGGCCTCGCTCCCGGAGAGTCCTGGAGCTATCTCTTCCCCGCCGACTCGAGCGTCAACTACCAGTCGAACGTTCAGGACGACATCATCCCCAACGAGCTTTCGGGCGGCGCCGGCGGGCAGAAGCCATCCGGCGGCTGCGGCAGCCGCAAGTATTGCGGCCAGCCGGCCATGGTCGGCCGTGTTCAGGTCGTGGACCAATAATCTCGTAGCATGTGGGAGACATGCTGGCCAGACTGTCAGTCCTGCTTCTCCCCCTCCTGATCCTGCTGGGCACCGGCGACAGCGCGTTCGCGTTGGCGCAGGTGCCCACGGTCGTTTCGACCGCCGCCCCGCCCGACGGCCATTACAGCTACCTCGTCAACGGGCAGCCGCAGGTGTTCATCGGCATGGGCTACAACCCCATGTACGGCCGGCTGCCCTACGACCAGCGCGCGGGGCGCTATTATCGCGATTTCAAGGTGCTGTGCCAGGCTGGTGTGAACACCATCACCGGCTGGGACTCGGATAAGGGCTACCAGCAAGACACGTTCGATGAGCTCACGCTGGACAGCGCTCAGAAGTACGGCATCGGCGTGGTCATGCCCATCTATCTGCCGGTGGACGGCAACTACAACGATGCCCAGTTCACGAACCAGCTCTTGACCGACACCACGGCCAAAGTCACCAAATACAAGAACCATCCCGCGCTGCGCATGTGGGGCGCGGGCAACGAGGTCCTGGGCTTCATGCAGCCCGCCATGCAGCCGGCCTTCGCATCCTTCTTCCTCCAGCTCGTGGATCGCGTCCACAGCCTGGACCAGAACCATCCCGTCATCTATCGCGACGCCGAGGACTGGCCTTTGCCGGCCATCTCTAAGGCCCTGGCCGAAAGCGGCGATCGCCGGCCCTGGCTGCTGTACGGAATGAACATCTACAACCAGGATCCCGGGCCGCTGCTGGACCGCTGGCCGGGCTACGGCTTCGACCGCCCGCTGTTCGTGACCGAGTTCGGCTCTCAGCCAAGCGGCGGAGTGGACCGAGCCCAGGGCTACGCCGCAATGTGGCGCAGCATCCGAGCGCGAGGTGACTTCGTTCTGGGCGGAGCGCCTTACGTGTGGACGACGGAAGGCCCGGAGCCCACAGACAAGATCTGGGGCCTCATGAATGCCGATGGTCAGCCGATCGACGGGACGTTCGATGCCCTCCGCCAGTTGTGGCTCACCGAGCCCAGCGCCAACCGTTCGAACTGCGGCTGACGAACGCCTACCCCCTGCCATAGCCCCCGCTGATCGAGCTATCGCGCTGGACATCGGGCGGCGCGCCTCCTTGTGCTACGATGCCTGGCCGTGCGTTCCTCGGCTGGGAGCCGGCGCTGGCAACGGACGTAATGGCGCCAATGGTCGGCAAGGTTCTACGCCTTGCCGCCAACGTGGGCGACCGCGTCAATGAGGATGATCCCGTCGTCGTCATCGAGGCCATGAAGATGGAGATCGAAGTCGTTGCGCCCGCGGGCGGGACCATCTCCGAGATCCGCGTCGCGCCGGGCGATACCGTCGACCCTGACACTGTGCTGGCGGTGATCGACTGACCCTCGGGGTCGTGCTGGCCGTGCTGGGTATGGGCGGCACGCTCCTCGTGCTGTACATCTTCAGCCTGGCGATCGACCTGCTGAAGCGGCTCTTTCCACTCGAGCCGGAGCCGCCCGCTTAGTTGGACCAGGCGCTCCAAGCGGGCCTGGGCGGCCTGCTGGCGGGCTTCGAGGCTCTTGCCTTCGATCCTCGCAACGCGGTCATGATCGCCGTGGGCTGCGTCCTCATCTGGCTGGGGGTGGCGCGCGATCTCGAGCCCCTGCTGCTGCTGCCGATCGGCTTCGGCGCCCTCATCGTCAACATCCCCGGCGCCGGGCTGATGGAGCCCGGCGGTGTTCTACGCACCATCTACGACTTCGGCGTCCAGACCGAGTTGTTCCCGATCCTGATTTTCATCGGCATCGGCGCCATGACCGACTTCGGCCCGCTGCTCGAGAACCCCCGCATCCTGCTCCTGGGCGCGGCCGGCCAGTTCGGCATCTTCCTGACCCTCATGCTCGCCCTGGCGCTCGGATTCCCGCCGCTGCACGCCATCTCCATCGGCGTCATCGGCGCCATGGACGGTCCCACTGCCATTTACGTCACCACGAAGTATGCGCCCGAGCTGCTCGGCGCGGTGAGCGTGGCCGCCTACTCCTACATGTCGCTGGTGCCGCTGATCCAGCCGCCCATCATGCGCCTGCTCACCACGCGCGACGACAAGACCATCGTCATGCCGCCCGTGCGCGCCAGCGCCTCCAAGAGGGTGCGCATCCTGTTCCCGATCGTGGTCGTCATCGTCGGCTCGCTCATCGCGCCACAGGGCACGCCGCTGCTGGCCACGGTCATGCTCGGCAACCTGATGCGCGAGTCCGGCGTCGTGGAGCGGCTCACGCAGGCCGCCGCCAACGAGATCACCAACGTCGTCACCCTGCTGCTGGGCATCTCCATCGGCGCCACCATGCAGGCCGGCGCGTTCCTGACCGTCCAGACGCTCATCATCCTGGCCCTGGGCTTCATCGCCATCTGCCTCGACACTGCTTGCGGCGTGCTGTTCGGCAAGGTCATGTGCACGCTCAGCGGCGGCAAGATCAACCCGCTCATCGGCGCCGCCGGTATCTCCGCCTACCCCATGGCGGCGCGTGTGGTCCAGGTCGAAGGCCAGAAGTACAACCGGCGCAACTACCTGCTGATGCACGCCATGGGCGCCAACACCGGCGGCCAGATCGGCAGCATCATGGCCGCCTCGATCATGCTCTCGGTGATTGCCGGGCTTCACGTCGCGAGCTGACTCTTCGGCCTAACTGCCGAGCCGTCTGAGCGGTCAGGCCCGAACCGGCGGTTTGCGATTAGCATAGGCCCCATGCGCGAAGAGATGGAGGCCAAGCTCCGGGGTATCGAGGAGCGCGTCTTCAAGAGCGACCAGAAGATGGTCGAGCGCCAGCACAGCGAGGGCAAGCTCACCGCCCGCGAGCGCCTCGAGCGCCTGTTGGACCCCGGCTCCTTCGTCGAGGAGTTCATGCTGGCCGAGACCCAGGTAACCGACTTCGGCATGGCCGAGCGGCGCCAGCCCACAGACGGCGTGGTGACTGGCTACGGCACTGTTGACGGCCGGCCGGTATACGTCTTTGCCCAGGACCGCACCGTCTTGCAGGGCGCCGTCGGCCAGGCTCATGGAGAGAAGATCGCCTACGCCGTCGAGACCGCCGCCAAGCTGGGGGTGCCTGTCGTCGGGCTGTTCGATTCCGTCGGCGCCCGCATCCAGGAAGGCCTCGACGTTACCAAGGCCATCGGCAAGATCTTCTACGCCAACAGCGTGGCCAGCGGGGTGGTGCCGCAGATCAGCGCCATCATGGGCCCCTGCATCGGTGTGGCTTCCTACTCGCCCGCCCTCATGGACTTCGTGTTCATGGTCCGCGGCACCAGCCAGATGTTCATCACCGGCCCGGCTGTCATCAAAGAGGTCACCGGCGAGGACGTCAGTATGGAGGACCTCGGCGGCGCCAAGGTCCACTCCGAGGTCTCCGGCTGCGCCGACCTCGTCGCGGCCAGCGATGAGGACTGCCTGGCGGACATCCGCCGCCTGCTCGGCTTCCTGCCCTCGAGCTGGTCCCAGCAGCCGCCCGCCGCCGCCTCAGAGGACGATCCCGACCGCCTCGTTCCCGAACTCGAAGAACTGGTGCCGGACGACAGCCGCAAGCCCTACAACATGCTCAAGGTCATCCAGGCGCTCGTCGACCGCGGCCATTTCTTCGAGATCAAGCCGCGCTTCGGCCGCAGCATGGTCGTTGGCTTCGGTCGGCTCGACGGCCGGCCGGTCGGCTTCGTGGCCAACCAGCCCAACTGGCTGGCCGGCGCTATCGACGTCGACGCGTCCGACAAGGCCTCGCGCTTCATCCGCTTCTGCGATGCCTTCAACATCCCGCTCGTCACACTGGCCGACGTGCCCGGCTTCATGCCCGGCGTTGCGCAGGAGAAGATGGGCATCATTCGGCACGGCGCCAAGATGCTGTTCGCCTACTCCGAGGCGACGGTGCCCAAGATCACGATCTACTTGCGCAAGGGCTACGGCGGCGCCAAGCAGGCCATGTGCACCCGCGAGCTTGGGGCCGATGCGCTGCTGGTCTGGCCTGGCGTGGAGCTGGCCGTGATGGGCGCGGAAGGCGCCGTCAACGTCCTCTACCGCCGCGAGATCGACGCCTCGGAGAATCCCGAGGAAACCCGCCGGCAGAAGATCGCCGAGTTCTCCGAGCGCTTTTCGGGCCCGTTCGACGCCCTTTCGAAGCAGTTCGCCCAGGCCGCCATCCGCCCTGCAGAAACGCGCCGGCGCCTCATCCGTGCTTTGCGCCTGCTCGCCACCAAGCAGCAGGAGCGCCCGCGCAAGAAGCACTCGGTGATGCCGGTCTAGCGCCGGCTAGTCAATAGCCACCGCGGCCTCGCTCGTCCGCGCCTCCTTCAGCGCGTCCACCGGCTTGCCGCGCACGCGCAAAGTCCGGAACGCCGGAACCAGCAGCAGCACGATAGCTAGCCCCAGCAGCACGGCCGACAGGGCCGTCCCCACGAAGATGCGCGGATCGCCGCCGGACGCGATCAGGCTCTGCCGGAACGTCCGCTCCGTCGAGTCTCCCAGCACGATCGCTACCACCAGCGGCGCCAGCGGGTACTTCATCTTGCGCAGCCAGTAGCCCACCAGCCCGAACAGGATGGTGATGAACACGTCCAGCATGCTGTTGTTGAGCGAGTAGGAGCCAATGATCGAGATGAGCACGATGAACGGCGTCAGGATGGCGTACGGCACGCGCATGATGGACGCCAGCAAGGGCACCGCGGAGAGGCAGATCAGGAATGTCGCCAGGTGGCCCAGGTAGATGCTGGCGATCAGGCCCCATACGAAATCATGCTGCTCCGTAAATAGGAGCGGCCCGGGCGTGAGCCCCCAGATGAACAGCCCGGCCATGATCACCGCCGAGGTTGGCGAGCCGGGCACGCCCAGCGAGATCATCGGCACCAGCGAGCCCACCGCCGCCGAATCGGCGGCCGCCTGCGGCGCCATGATGCCCGAGATCTCACCCTTGCCGAAGTTCGACTTGTCTTTGCTGAAGTAGGACCGCGCCAGGCCGTAGCCCAGGAACGACCCGGCCGTCGCTCCATGTCCCGGCAGGACCCCGAAGAAAAAGCCGATCACCCCGGTCGAGATCACCATCCAGATCCGCTTGCGCAGCTCGCCCAGCGTCTCCACGATGTCGCGAAAGCCGACCTGCGCCTTCAGCCGCTCCATGAAGCCGATGCCGGACTCCTCCGCCGAGGCCAGGATCTCGCCGATGCCGAACAGGCCGATCGTCACCGGCACGAAGCCCACGCCGGACAGCAGCCCGATCTGCCCAAACGTCAGCCGCGGCTGCCCGGTGATGGTGTCGAACCCGATCGCCGCCAACAGCAGGCCGAGGCCGATCATCGCCACCGCCTTGGCCGGCGACTCCGCCCCCAGGCCTACCAGCGTCGCGAACGACATCACGAACACCGCAAACAGCTCCGGCGGCCCGAACGACAGCGCCCACTCCGCGATGGCCCGGGCGAAAAACGTGAACAGCACCGTGGCGAAGAACGCGCCCACGAACGAGGCGAAGAACGACGATGCCAGGGCCACGCCTGGCTTGCCTCTCTGCTTGGCCAGCGGAAAGCCATCGAACAGCAGCACCACCGACCACGGCTCGCCCGGGATGTTGAACAGGATCGACGTGATGACGCCGCCGAACAGCGCGCCCCAGTAGACGCCGGCCAGCAGGATCACCGCGCTGGTGGGGCTGGTGCGCGCGATGACCACCGTCACCGGTAGCAGGATGGCCACTGCGCTGGTCCCGCCCAGGCCCGGCAGCACGCCCACGATCAGCCCCAGCAGCACGCCCACCAGCAGCATCAGGATGTTGAACGGCTGGACGGCTGTGGCGAAGCCGCCGCCGAGGTCGCCTAAGACGTTCAGGAACGCCATCTAAATCGGCAGCAGCCCCTTTTCGTAGAACACGCTTTTCGGCAGCGTGACCCGGAAGCCGGTCTCGAACGTCAGGTAGATTGCCAGCGGCATGGCCACGGCCAGGACCACCACCCACAGCCAGTTGTAGCGGCCGATCCAGCGCGCGAACAAACCCATGAACGCGCCGCTTACGATGTAGAAGCCGAGCCACACGAGAGCCACCGTCATGGCGATCATGGGGACCGCCAGCTTAATCACGGCCAGGGCGGCATCGCGACTCTCGAACACGATGCCGCCCTCGTTGTGCCCCCTGGCCTGCGACTCATAGGTCACCACGCCGGCGGCCACGAACATCAGCGCCGCCGACCAGAACGGGTAGAAGCCCGGGCCGATCCCGCCCGGCTCGCCGCCGCTTCGGTCGACCAGGGCGCCCGCCCGCGAGTCGAACATCGCCAGGGCGGCCAGGCCCATGAAGGCCAGGCCGGTGGCCGCTTGGCAGAGCCTCATGCCGGCGCCCGGCTGCGTGCTCACTGGACCCAGTTGAACTCCTTGGCGATGTCCTCGTGCAGCTTCTGGTAGTCGGCGATCAGCTTCTCGAACTCCGCCCCTGAGCGGAAGTCCGGCTTCAGATCATTGTCCTTCATGAACTGCTGCCAGTCGCTGGACTCGTACACCTTCTTGAATAGGTCGACCCAGAAGGCTTGCTGGCCGGCGTTCAGTCCAGGTGCCGCCAGGATGGACCGCACGATGTAGTAGTCATCGATGTCCAGTCCCTGCGATTTGCACGTGGGGATGCTGGAGAACGTGCTGGAGCTCGGGCTGCTCGGCTCGAAGGTGCACAGCGGGCGAATCTTCCGCGGATTCCCGGAGTACAGGCCCTTGCCCTCACTGGGGTTGTTGACCGTCGCCACTACGCCCGCCTGATGCCCGGCTAGCGCCGCCGCCACCTGTCCGCCGCCCGACTGCGGCACATAGCTGAACGGTTTGGCGCCGGTCAGCTTCTGGATGCGCCGGAAGAGGGCCTCGTCCTCCTGCTTCGAGCCGGTGCCGGCCACCACCAGCGAATTGGCCTTGGCCGCGTTGATGAAGTCCTGGGCCGTCTTCCACGGACTGTCCTCGTTGACCCACAGGTAGAACGGGTCCAGCGCCATGTTGGCCACCGGCGTGAAGTCGGTCGCTTTGAAGTTCAGCTTCTGGACGATGATCGTGGTGAAGAAGGAGTTGAGCGTGATCATGATCTCGCTCGGGTCGCCCTTCTTGTCGAACACGTACTGGAAGGCCACCGCGCCGGAGCCGCCCTCCTTGTTGAGCGGCGTGACGGGCACCGGCGAGAGCTTCTGGCTCTCGATGATGGCTTGCATGCGCCGCGCGTAGATGTCTGAGCCGCCGCCCGGCGCGGTGCTGATCACGAACTCCACCGGGCGCGTGGGCGGGGTCAACTGAGCCCCGCCGCTCGCTGCTGGCTTGGCCGAAGCCGGCCCCGCCGGTTTGGCTGAAGCCGATGCCGCCGGTTTTGCCGCGCTTGCCGCCGCCGCCGGGCTCGATGTTTTTGCCGCCGCTGGCGCGCTCGATGGAGCGGCTGTCCCGCCGCCTCCGCACGCCGCCGCTGTCAAGACCAGAGCGCCGCTCAGCGCCACAATCGAATGCCGCATAGCACTACCCTCGCTCGTTTTGGCACTAGCCTACACTAAGCGGTTGCTGCGGGGTTGCAATCCGCCCCTCTGCGTAGACTTGCCGCCATGGACAAGCTGATCACTGTCCAGTGGCAGGCCGATGCCCGCCTGCAGCCCATCCTCGGCCAGCTCATCGGCTCGACGGTCACCTGGACCTCCGGCTTGGACAGCGGCGCCGCCACCCTCACCGACTGCCGGGTCACCGGCTTCGATTCCAGCGGCGGGCGAGCCAGCTTCGAGCTCTACCTGGCGGTCGAACCGTCGGGGTCCCCGCCGAGTTCACCGCGGCGGGGTTAACTCCGCCTGAAGTTCCCGCAGCAGCGGGATCGCCTGGATCTTCTCCTCCGGTAGCAGCTCCCAGTAGATGCGATCCGGCTTGGGCTGGCGCGTATCGGTCCTGAGCACGCGCGTGGGCGTAACGATCACGTCCACCGGCACATCGAAGCGCTCGAACGGCAGCTCGGCCACGATCTGCTCATCGTGCACGGAGGTCACGATGGGCGCCTCTGCCGTGACCTTGCCGTACATGCGCAGCAGGGCGTATTCCAGCTCGCCGTAACCTTCGCCCTTCCCCGCGCGGGCGCCGCCTTCCGTCACCGCCACGGAGCCGACCACCAGCAGCTCGATCCGGCGAAGTTCGGAATGCGGCCGTCGATCGGCCGAGGAAACCGCGCCAGCTTGCGCTCCTCGAGCAGCCGCCACACCCTCTGCCTCGCCGCCGACTTGGCCTGCGCGGACTCGTTCGCGGCTACAGCCCCGGTCGCGAGTAGATCCTCGCCGGGTGCACCAGCACCGCGCAGCGGCGGTCCTCGGCCATCACCCGGTCGTATTCGGCCCAGTTGTCGTGCGTCCCGCCGGCGGCCGTGAACACCTCCCGCAGCAGCTTCGGTACGCCCCCGGGATCGAAGCCGTCGAGCCGGTCGTCCGGCCCGATCAGATCTGCCTGGCCTTCGACGCTCACCCACTCGTGCCCGTTCCGGAAGATGACCGTCGCCCGCGGATTGCGCCGCAGGTTCCGCAGCTTGACCGTGCCGCCGCGCGCCACCAGCGCGACGACCGGCTGCCCGCTCAGCGGATGATCCATCACCCCTGCGCTGACCACGGAGGCCTGCATGCCCCCATTCGGCCTCGGCGTTACCAGCACCGCGTAGTGATCCTGGCCCGCCAGGTCGCGCACCAGCCTAAGATCGGCCATGGCGGCATTCTATCCACGGCCACGAACCGCGCCGCCCCAGGCGGCACCCGCGCCGGGTGCCGGCCGTTACATACCAAGCGAGAACTGATGAACGACACGCCTCCAGGAGGACTATGGCTGTGAATCAGGAACATCGCGCCGCCGAGCCGGGCTATGCGCTGGTCGAGCTGGCGCCGGCGCGCCCGCTCGATGCGACGCCGCCTGCCCAGGGCGCCATGGACGCCCTTCAGCAGCAGCTCGATGGACTGCAGAGCGAGATTGGCCAGGCACACGCCAAGCTGGCTGAAGTCGAGAGCCAGGCGCGAGCCGCCGTTGAGTCCGAGGACGCGGACCGCGTCGCCGCCACCTGGAAAGAGAAGCACCGCCTGCTGAACCGCATCGGCGAGCTGCAGCAGCACTATTCCGACATCCAGCAGCGGTTTCAGGCTCAGCTTGAGGCCACCCTGGCGGAGCTCCAGCACGAGCGCGCCGAAATCGAGCGCCAGCGCAGCCTGCAGGATGCCGCCTGGCGCCAGATGATCGTCTCGGCCGAAGGCTTGCTCCAGGCCCTGCGTCAGGCCGACGACACGCGCCTTCAGCTGGATGCGCGGGATCGGCAGTGGCACGCGCGGCTCGAGGCGCTGGCCAGGCGCGAGCTCAGTGCGCTGACCGATGGCAAACTCGAGCCCGCGCCCAAGACCCAGCGACGAGCCAAAGCCCGGCCTCCCCAAGCGGAGTTCCCGGCCGCCAAGCGGCTGCAGGAAGCCTCCGGCAAGAAATGGGCGGTTTACGACCCCGAGACCGGAAAGCTCGTCGCCAGCTTGCCCGAGCTGCTCCGCGTGCTGGCCCGCTGGTACCCGAGCCTGCAGTCCGATGAAGAACGCGTCCGCGAGTTCCTGGCGCTGCCCAATGCCGAGCCGCTGCCCCAGGCCATCAGGGAGGAGCTCCAGCAGGCCGGCTACTTCGCCGGTCCGCCCGCGGATGCCGGCTGATTGAGCAACTATCCTTCCCCTGGCATGAGCCGCGGTTGCGCATCCCTGCTCGATCCCAACTGCCCAATCCCCAAGGCGCACCAGCGGCTCGAGGACGCCCACCGCCTTTGGCACCACGCGGCCGCCAACTACGCCAACCCCGAGGCCTTCCGCAACGGCCTCAACGACACGCTCCAGGCGCTGCGCGGCGGCACCTGGGCGCTGCAGCGCGAGAGCCGCGCCGGTCAGGATTTCCGGGCCTGGCACGACGGCTGGCACAGCCGCATCAAAAACGACGATGTACTCCACTGGCTGGTCCAGGCCCACCGCCACAGCGTCACGCCGGATGAGCTTCAGATCGCCAGCAGCGCCCGCGTCGTCCTCATGGCCAAGAACGACGGCCAGGAGCGCCAGCTCGCCGCCTTCACGGTTCCGCCGCTCGTCCCGCCCGAGCTCATCCCGAAACAGCTCAAAGAGACCCGTATGGGCCCGCTGGTTCGGAAGGCTACCACCATGGTCGTCGAGCGCCAGTGGCGCGCCGGCGATCTTATCGAGTGGGAGCTCATGGAGGCCCTCTCGCACTGCTGGGGCGTGCTGGCCGAACCGCTGCGCGAGGTGCACCGCCGCCAGGGTGTCGAGCTCGATGCCCCCGCGGAGCCGGCCGAACCGGATCCGCTGTCGATCCGCCTGCCCGGCCAGCGCGGCTGCATGACCATGACGCCCCAGAGCCGGGCCGCCGTGTTTCGTCTGCAGGAGGGCCGCATGCTGGGCCAGGAGCAGACCTCACTCGAGAGCGACCAAGGCATCCCGGCGCTCTCAGGCGACGAGGCCGGCAACGCCGACCTCGAGGAGGGCCCGCCGGTCAAGCCTGACCCGCTGCGGCGCACCGCCTGGTTCTTCGAGGACGCCCGCCGCAAGCTTCAGCAGGAGGGCGCCTACGCTCAGCGCGTCAGCCTCTACGTGCCCGGTCAGGAGTGGGTCTCCATGGTCCTCACGCCCGCCGACAAGCAGGACCGCTACCACTTGTGGCAGCGCGTCGCGCGCGAGGTCGAGCGCACCGGCGCCGAGGCCGTGCTGACCGTCTTCGAGATGGCCAGCCGCCGCCCCGGCGAAGGCCCGCGCCTCGTCCTGGCCGCGGAGGCCGCCGACGGCCGCCACCGGACGTTCAGCGCCGGCATCGAGCGGCGCGGCGCCCAGATCGCCTTCGGGCGCACCCGTGTCGACGAGGATGGCCGCCGCTGGTACTTCCTCGATCCTATTCGTGAGGTTTGGAACAAGCCATCGTGACCCCAACTGACGCGCAGCTCCGCCGCGACGTGGCTCTGGCCAATCGCATCATCGAACGCTTTCACCTCTCCAACGCCTTCGGCCATGTGAGCGCCCGCATCCCGGGCACCAACCGCTTCTATTTCCCGACGCGTCGCAGCCCCGGACTGGCCGACGAGAACAACCTGCTGGTCCTCGATACCGAGGGCAACCAGTTGGAGGGCCGCGGCCAGCCCAACAGCGAGCTGTGGATCCACGCCCGCATCTACGCCGCCCGGCCGGACGTCGGCGCCGTCGTCCACGCCCATCCGCTGGCCAGCATCGCCCTGACGCAGATTGGCCAGCCCCACCGGGTCGTCCACAACAGCGCCGGCGTGTTCGGCGACGGCATCCCCGAGTACGAGCCTATCGGCCTGATCCGCAGTCGCGAGCTGGGCGACGACCTGGCTCGCGCCCTGGGCCAGAGCGCGGCCGTGATGATGCGTGGCCACGGCTTTTCGGTCGCCCAGCCCACCGTCCAGGCGGCCACCGTGGGCGCTTGCTTCCTGGAAGAGAGCGCCGAGCTGCAGCTGCGCATGCTGGCCGCCGCCGGCGGCGATGCCAGCCGCATCCGCTCCTTCACGCGCGAGGAAGCCGCGCTCGTCAGCGATCAGCTGGCGGTAGGCCCGCTGGCCCGCGCCTGGGAGTACTACTCGACGGCCGCCGAGCTGCGGCCGCTCGGGTCCTGACTTCCCTGGGCATGCCGGATGCGAAGATCGGCAGCATGATCCAGTTTCTTCGGAAGTTCCTCTCCCCCTTCGCGATTCTCGCCCTCGCCGCCTGCGGCGGCGGCGCGGCGCCGCCCGGCAGTGCGCCCGCGGCGAGCTCGGCAGCGGCCAAGCCGCCAGCCAGCGCCAGCGCCAAGCCGGCAGCCAGCGCCAGCGCCAAGCCGGCAGCCAGCGGGGCGGCCGGCCAGAAAATCAAGCTGACCACCGCCACGGGTGTGCCCAGCGTGGTCTTCACGCCCATCTGGATAGCGCTCGACACCGGCCTGTTCGACAAGTACGGACTGGACGTCACCCTCCAGAACATCGAGGGCGTTAAGCAGGCTCAGGCCATCATCGCCGGCGACATCCAGATCGGCAACGTCGGTGGATCGGAGATCCTCAACGCCCAGGCCGGCGGCAGCAAGATGATCGCCATCGAAGAGACCACCGCCTCACCGCTGTTCGAAATCCACGCGCAGCCTGATATCAAGCGGGTCGAAGACCTCAAGGGCAAGACCATCGCCATTACCGCGGCCGGCAGCAGCACCGACATGGCCACCCGGGTGATGCTCAAGAACCACGGGCTCGACCCCAACAACGACGTCAAGATCCTCAATGCCACGAACATGCCCGGCATCCTGGCCGCCATGGTCAGCAAGAACGTCCAGGCCGGTACCGTCTCGCCGCCGACCACGGTCAAGGCCACGCAGCAGGGCTTTCCCAAGGTGGCCGGCGCCATCGATGAGCACGTGCCGCTCCAGAACAACCTGGTGGCCACCATGAAGCCCTGGGCCGATCAGCATCCTGACCAGGTCACCGCGTACCTCAAGGCGCTGCTCGAAGCCAACAAGGTCTACATCGACAAGCCCGAGGTGGCCGTCGCAGCTATCGCTAAGCACACCGACTCTGACCAGGCCACGGCCAAGGAGGCCTACGACGCCATGAAGCCCGCTATCGAGCAGTTCGGGCTGGTGCGGGAGGACGGCCTCAAGACCATCCAGGAGTACGGCCCGAATCCCGGTCTCAAGAGCCTAAACCTCAAGGACGCGTACGACAACCGCTTTCTCGAGCAGATCAAGAACAGCGGCTTCCTGGATCAAATCGGGGTGAAATAGCCGGGCCCCCCGAGTTCATCGAGGCGGGGTAGAGTAGCGCCCAACTCCTAAGCCCCCGATCGGCCCCGGCGCGGCTTAGGTATCGTTGCCCCGTGATCAACGGCGTCCTCGCCGGCCGCTACCGCGTCGAGCGGCAGCTCGGCGAAGGCGGCATGTCGCGCGTGTACGAGGCCACCGATCTCCGGCTCGACCGCGTTGTAGCCATCAAGACCCTGCGAGACCAGTTCGCGGACGATACGGAGTTCGCGGAGCGCTTCGCTCGGGAGGCGCGTACCGCGGCTTCGCTGGCCCATCCGGGCATCATCAGCATCTTCGACGTCGGCCAGGACGGCGAAACCTCGTTTATCGTTATGGAGCTCGTCGAGGGCCGCCCGCTCCGCGAATACATCAACAGCGACGCGCCCTTCCAGCTGCGCGATGTCGTCACCGTCCTCGACCAGATCTGCGATGCGCTCGACTATGCCCACAGCCGGGGCGTGGTCCATCGCGACCTCAAGCCCGAGAACATCTTGGTCACGCCTCAGGGGCGGGTCAAGATCGGCGACTTCGGTATCGCGCGCAGCGTCAGCGCAGCTACGCTGACCGCCGCCGGCACGGTACTCGGTTCGGCCTACTACATCGCGCCCGAACAGGCCCAGGGCCGGCCCGCCACGCCTGCCAGCGACGTATACGCCGCGGGGGTCATCGCCTTCGAGATGCTCACCGCCCGCCGCCCTTTCTCCGGCGACAGCGCGCTCGCCGTGGCTATGCAGCACCTCGAGGCCGACCCGCCCGTCCCCAGCCGGGTCAACCACTCCTTGCCACGGGCGATGGATGCCGCGGTGCTCAGGGCCCTGGCCAAGCACCCGGCGCAGCGCTACCGGACGGCCATGGAGTTGGCCGACGCCGTCGCCGCGGCGGCCACCTCCGCACCGGCTGCGGCCACGCCGGCGCCCGTCGATCCTGTGGTGGCCACTATGGCCATGCCCGCCGTTCACGGTGGCGCCGCCGCCGTGGCCATGCCGATGTCGGCGGCTCCCGCGGTCATGCGGCCGGCCCCAGGCCGCCGCGGCCGCGGAGCCCTAACCGGCCTTGTCGTGGGCGTGCTGGGGCTGTTCTTCGTTCTGCTGGCCTTCATGGCCGGTGCGCAGGTCATGCGTAACCTGCCGTCGCTTCCGAACATCGGGCTGCCCTCGGCTCCGGCCAAACCGGGCACGCCGAACCGCGGGCCCAGCGCGAGCGGCGCCGCTCCGGCAGCGGCCTCCGGCAACCCCACCGCGCAGGCGGTCGGCACAGGCACGCCGACCGTCACCGCCACGCCGACCGTCACCGAAACGCCAACGATTACTCCGACCGAGACCGTTACCCCGCCGCCGTCCCCGACGGCGCCGCCCACCTGGACCCCCACGCCGCCCGCCACGGCCACGCCTCGAACCACGCCTACCCCACCGCCGGGCCAGGTTTACGTGCCGAACGTCGTGGGTCTAACCGAGGACCAGGCCCAGCAAACGATCAAGAACGCCGGCCTCAATACGACCTACGTGAACTACCAGACCTTCCCCTACCAGGCGCCGGGACACGTGCTGAGCCAGCAGCCGCCGGCCGGCACGCTCGTGCCGCGGGGAACGACGGTCTACATAGCGGTTAGGCGGTAGCCATCTCCGGGAGGGACTGCTTGACCTTCACCATGGGGTCGAGCATGCGTTCCATGGCCATGGTGTGAGAACAGATCTGCCAGGCGCCGAAGAAGTCGCAGTTGCACCGCCAGGTGCCGTTGTCATAGCTGATGCGGTGGATGCCGTTATCGCCGTCGAAGTCGGCCTCGAAGCTGAGCAGAGTCGCTCGCTCCGGCCGCTCGGCGTACTGCTTGGCCTTGACGATCTTGTTCACCATGCTGGAATTCAACAGACTCTCCTCCTGCTAACTCATCCCAAAAGTCAGGCCGCGGCCTTGGCTAGCTCCTGTTTGAGGTGGTCGATCGCCGCCACTGGGGTCGGGTCGACTTCGTACAGATGCGCTAAGTAATAGCTGGCATAGTCGCCCGTCAGAATCGCCGCCAGCATCTGGGCCAGCGCGCCCTGCCCGCGGGCCGGCACGCGTTTGTAGCTCACGCCGCGCATCTCTAGCAGCTCGCGCGTGACGCGCTCGCGCACGCCGATCCGCGGGTGCTCGTGAGAGGTTTCCAGAAGGACGACCAGCGCGTGGTCCAGAATGCTCGTCGGGCGCTCGTAACCGACGACGGCGTTATGGTTGAGCTCCGGAAACGTGTCGTAGGCCGCCCAGGCCTTGCTGTTCTCGTTGAGCTGCGTCTTCCAACGATGCGCTACTTCTGTCATGATACCGCCACCGTACACGAACGGCACGCGCCCGGCCATCGCTTGCGCTAGCTGCTTGGCTTCATTGCGCGCCGCGGGCGACTCCGGCGCCAGTGCCGGCTGCAGCTCGCGCAGCACCGCCGCCGCTTCCTCGATTTCGGCTGACCGATCGCGCAGCCAGCCAAGCTGGCCGAAGAAGCTCACCAGTGGTATGAACAGATAGCCCAGCGCCGCCCGCGGCTGTGAGGGGTACTCGAACCGGAAAATGCACGGACCCTTCGTCTCCGCCAGGGCGCCCCCGCTGGTGATGGCCAGGATCTTGCAGCCGCGGCGCAGCGCCTCCCGTACCTGGCTCAGCGTCTCCTCTGTCCCCCCGGAGTGGCTCACCGCGATAACCAGCGTCTGCCCCCCCGCGAACGCCGGCAGGTCGTAGCCGCGTTGGACGATCACCGGGACCGGGCATTCCGCCTCGGCCAGGCTGCGCACCAGGTCGCCGCCAATGGCCGAGCCGCCCATGCCCGTGATCAGCACCGCGCTCGCCGACCGAAACCCGTCCGGCAGCTCGAATTGCTGGGCGGCTTGCCAGGCCTTGACAATTGAATTCGGCAGCTCTGCGATGCGATCGCCCATGGCGCCGGGATCTTGGCGCTTGAGCAGCGCGAGATCGTCCAGGTCGACAGTCAAGCTACTTGGAGAATAGTACCTCTGGGTGATGGCCCAGGGAGGACCAATTTGGCGGCCATTTTGCGTCCCCCAAAGCCTATTCTCGGCCGGCCCGCAACGCTCTACAGTGGTCCCAGTCAGCGGATCGCACGGCCGGCACTCCAACGACCTTAAACAGCTTCGAACAGTCTGACGGGGAGGGTCACGACGATGGTCGAGGTCAGCTGCCGCTATTTCCAGCGTGGCTTCACTGACAGTGTTACTGAGGACGAAAGCATCGCCGCCATCGGCCTTTGCACCCATCCTCGCCTCAAGCGCGACAACCCCGACTGCGGGGCGTGTGTCCTACCGCGCCTGCAGCGCTACCAGATGTGCCCCGGCATCAGCCAAAAGTTCGACCAGGCGAAGCAGGAGTTCCGCTACCGCTGCACCATTCACCGGGTGAAAGTGGACGACCCCTTCACTCAGTGCAAGAGCCTGCGCAACTGCCCGCTCGACGTGGAGGAGCTGGCCTCCTAGGTCACCGCTGCCCCCGACCACTCCAAAAAAGACGCGATCGTCAAATCCAGCCAGGTCGTCAGATCGCCCACCGCGTGGGCGCTTTCCGGGTCGATCCAGCCGCTCGGCGGCTGATAGCGCAGCGTCCGCTGCACCGGCGAGCGGGACGAACCGTCGGGCCCTGAGTACGACACCTGGATCTCGGGCGCCGTCGTCGCCATCTGCGAGGCCATCAGCACCAGCAGGTGGCCGTTGGCCATCAGCTGGCAGCGCGCCGCCGTGCAGGACCCCACGATGATGTTCATGCGCCGCACCGCCGACTCGTCCGAGGCCACCTTGAAGCGGGTCTTCACCACGCGAGTGAAGAACTGGTCGAAGAAGTCCCGGTTCTGCTCCAGCACGCCACGCGTGGCCAGCGCCCGTTTGGCCTTCGGCATGGCGTCGTCTTTGTCAGGCATGGTGCATCACTTCGTGCCGCATGTCGAGCCTATTGTAGCAATACTGTCAAGGTATCGTGATAATGTGATCATTAGCTCCTAGACTGGTTGATCCAGCGAGGAGCATGAGCCGTGCCAAGCTGCCAGGCTCTGAAACCGCGCGACAGCCTCGGCGGCTGGCCCGCGGCCCCCCTACCTGGCATACCCTGTGCGTCCGACCTAGGGCTGTCATGCAGTCCCATGCTCGCCGCGCCATCCTCGAGCGCCGCCTCCGCGAGCGGGCGGCGCAGCCAACCTTCACCAGGCCGCTGATCATCCTGCTGGCGGGCGGCATGTTCGTCGTCATGGCTCTCCTGGGGGCCTTCACCGCCCCGTTCGTCGGCGGCGTTATGGCCGCCGCCAGGGTCGCCGATGCCCTCGGCAGCATCGAGGCCCAGCCGCACGCCGCCAAGTTCCAGACCTCTCGCATCTACGACCGCAACGGCAAGCTGCTGTACGAGTTCGTCGATCCCAAGGCCGGCCGGCGCACCGCCATTCGCCTGGCCGACGTGCCCCAAAGCGTTATCGACGCCACGATCGCCGTCGAGGACAAGAACTTCTACAACAACCCCGGATTCGATCTGCAGGCCCTCATCCGCGCCGCTTATGACAACTTCACCAACCAGCGCATCGTCGAGGGCGGCAGCTCGATTACGCAGCAGCTGGTCAAGCAGGTGTACCTCACACCGGAGGTCAGCCTCGAGCGAAAGATCAAAGAGCTCGTCATCGCCTTCACGCTGGCTCGCAGCAAGTCGAAGGACGAGATCCTCGAGATGTACCTCAACCAGATCTATTACGGCAACCAGGCGTATGGCATCGAGGCGGCGGCCGAGGCCTACTTCAACAAGAGGGTCCAGGATCTCGACCTGGCCGAGGCGGCGATGCTCGCCGGGCTGCCCCAGGCGCCCTCTCGGTACGACCCGATCAACAACGTCAAAGTCGCCAAGAACCGCCAGCTCGACGTCCTCAACCTGATGCTCGAACAGGGCTACATCACGCCCAACCAGGCTGCCGCCGCGTACGACGAGCCGCTCCACTTCGCCAAGCCTGGCGTGGACATCCGGGCCCCGCACTGGGTCTTCTACGTGCGCGACTACCTCGAGAAGAAGTACGGGCCCAGCTACGTCTACGGCAGCGGCCTGAACATCGTCACCACGCTGGACCTGGATCTGACCAACAAGGCCCAGGAGATCGTTCAGCAGAACCTGGCCAAGATCCCGCCGCGGAAGAATGTCAACGACGCCGCGCTCGTGGCGATCGATCCGCGCAACGGCCAGATCCTGGCCATGGTTGGCTCGCGCGACTACAACCAGGTCTTCCCCAACGGCACCATGGACGGCCATTACAATGCCGCCAACTCACCTCTCCAGCCTGGCTCATCGTTCAAGCCCTTCGCCTACGTCGCCGATTTCATGAAGGGCCGCACTCCGGTCACCATGGTCCTCGACGCCGACCTCGGCCACCTCTATCCCGACGGGCCGGGCAAGTGGTTCCAGCCCAAGAACTACGACCAGAAGTTCCACGGCTGGATGACCCTGCGCTCGGCGTTGGCCAACTCCATGAACATCCCCGCCGTCAAGGTGCTGGCCGACGCGGGCGTGGATCAGACGCTGGCCACCGCCCATGCCATGGGTATCACCACCCTGACCGATCGCTCTCGCTACGGTCTCGGCCTGGCGCTGGTCCTCGGCGCCGGTGAAGTCCTGCCGGTTGATATGGCCTCGGCTTACGGCGTCTTCGCCACCGGCGGCATGCGCTACCCGGTGAACCCCATCCTGCGCATCACCGACTCGAACGGCAAGGTCATCGAGCAGTTCCAGCAGCCCAAGCCACAGCAGGTCCTCAAGCCCGAGTACGCCTACCTCATCACCAGCATCCTGTCCGACGACCACGCCCGCGAGCTGGAGTTCGGCCGCCATTCGGTGCTGTGGCTGGGCGACGACCGGCCGGTGGCGGTCAAGACCGGTACCACCGATGAGTGGCGGGCCAACTGGACGATCGGCTACACGCCCTCGCTCTCGGTGGCCGTTTGGGCCGGCAATAGCAACCGCGCCCCCATGAACGACATCATCGGCATCGATGGCGCCGGCCCCATCTGGCACGACTTCATGGCCTACGCGCTGCGTGACACGCCGCCCGAGCCCTTCCCGGTGCCGCCCAATATCACCGTCCAGTGCGTGCCCGGCAACATGGGCATGCCGCCCGATGCCGGCCAGAAATGCTGGCACGAGGTCTTCGTCAAGGGCACCGAGAAGGGCGCCGTCGGCCAGTACATCCCCATCGGCGGCCGCTATACCGGCTCATCATCGGCGCCTGCCTCGGCTTCGCCCTCCGCCAGCCCCAGCGGCTCGCCTGCGCCGTCCCCCGCCCCAAGTGCTGCGCCTCCGCCACCACCCTCGCCTGCGCCGGCGCCTGCTCCCGCGAAGGAACCGCCCGGCCACAAGAAGAAGGACTGAATCGCGCTTCGCCCAGAATCACCCAAATGGCGCCTGCGTGCTGATGCCCGCCGCCTCGATGAAGCCGCCCCCTTGCTGTCCTCACCCAAGCCTCATCGGCCCATCATCGAAGTCTCACCCCTTCAACCTAACGTCAGGATATGGGGAAACAGCCAAAGCCGCCACTTCCTGGAGGCGCTTAGAGACTCCGGAACGCTGGAAAAGCTGGGCGTAAAAGCGCCCTCGAGCACCTGAAGGAGAGCGGAGACATGAACCTCAATGGCCTCCTGGCAACCACGCTTGTTGGCCTGCTGCTCGCCGCCTGCGGCGGAGGAAACGCCGCGTCGACCCCACCCGGCACGGGTCCGGCCAGCGCCAGCGCCCTGCCCGGTTCGCCAGCTCCCGGCCAGCAGGCCGCCGAACCGGCGCACATCGTCCTGTCGTACAGCGAACTGACGCCTACCAACATGGCGTTGTGGGGCGCTAAGGCAGCCGGCATTTTCGAGAAGAACGGCCTGGATGTCGATCTGCGCCTCATCGAGAGCAATCTTGGAGTAGGCGCGCTCATGGGCGGCGAGACGCAGGTGGCCGTGATGGGTGGCACCGAGGCTCTGGCCGCGGACGTCGGCGGGGCTGATCTGGCGGTCATAGCCACCATCTCGCCGGTCTATCCATACAAGTTCGAGGTGCGGCCCGAGATCAAAACCAAAGACGACCTCATCGGCAAGAAAGTGGGCGTGAGTAAGGTGGGCTCCTCCTCCGACACCGCCACGCGAGCTGGCTTGCGCAAGATCGGCATTGACCCCGACAAGGACGTCAGCATCATCCAGGTGGGCTCGCTCACCGCGCGCGTCTCGGCGCTTATGAGCGGCGCCATCCAGGGTGGGGTGGCGTCGCTGCCCGACACGTTCCAGATGGAGAAGGAGGGTTTGCACCCGCTCTTCGATTTGGCTGCTTTGAAGCTGCCGGCGGCGCAGAATTGCCTGATCGTACGCAGGTCGTGGCTGGACGACAACCGGGATACCGCGCAAAGAGTCGTCGGCTCGCTCATCCAGGGCATGGTCAAGGTCCGGAACGATAGGGCGTTTGGCCTGCAGATGCTCCAGGAGAACCTGAAGAAGGGCCGGAACACCGACCAAGAAGCCCTGGAAGCCACCTACGAATTTCAGACCAAGGAAGCCTGGGCGCCGCTGCCGTATCCCGAGGAGGTCCAGTTCAAGGACGCTGTGGAGCAGCTGGCGTCTAAGAACCCGGCTGTGAAGACGTTCGACCTGAAAAGCATGTTGGACGCCTCGCTGGTCAAGAGCGCCGCCGACCGTGGCTTGGGCAAGTAGGGGAGCCTAATCCACCTCCAGCAGGCTCGCCAGCTGCTTGGCGTTGTTCACCGCGTAGTCCCGGTGGCAGTTGTTGAAGATGGCGTGCGTGTGCTCCGCCTTCTCTGAAAGCGCGCGCACGCGCGGCGCCCACTCCTTCAACTCCGCCTCCGAGTACTCGTAGTCGAACCGCTCCGCCGCCGTGTCCACCCGCTTGTTCCAGCTCTCGGCATTCCGTCCATGGAAACGGATCATGGCCAGCTTGGGACTTGCCACCTTAACCACCGGCGGGAGTGTGCGCCCCACCTGCGGCTCGTCTACGCAGACGTACGTGAAGTCGTTCCCCCGCAGGAACTCCATCGTCCGTTCGATGTTCTTCTCCGAGATCCAGGAGACGTCCCGGAACTCGATCGCCAGGTGGTAGTCGGGCCAGGCCTTCCGAAGTGCGGCCAGGTGGGCCCGCGTCTCGTGGGAGGGGAACACCCACTTCGGCAGTTGGACCAGCAGCGCCCCAAGCTTGCGCCCGAAGTGAAGCGGTCGCTGCGCCTGCCGGAAGCGCTCCAAGAGCTCCCGCTGCACCGCCTCCGGCAGGTCCTTCCAGTACAGCCGTTTCTTGTCCTGCGAAACCTCGCCCTGGAGATCTTTCGGGAGCACGTCCGCCGTGAACGGGTGCAACGTGAATGCTCGGAAGACCTTGACATTGAAGGTGAAGTCGCGCGGCGTCCGCTCGGCCCATTTGGCCGCCGTGTCCTCCGATGGCATGCGGTAAAAGCCGGCGTCCGCCTCGACGATACGGAACTGCGAGGCGTAATACCGCAGCATTCCTTCGGGGTTCTTCGTTCCACGCGGGTAGAAGTCGGTCTCCTTGACCAGCGTCTTCTCGGTCCAGGAAGAGATCCCGACCTTGACGTCGCCCATCCACCTAGCCCGGCAGCGGTTCTAGGGCATCTACATAGCCCCTGAAGTGGCATTCCATCACTAATGGGAGCCGGGAAAGACCAGCGACTTGATGACCACTGGCGCGGCGCCGGACGCGGGGATCAGGCTGCCCACGTCGATAAAGTCGAAATCTTTCAGCTCGACGCCATCGATCGAGACGATGCCGCTGGTCAGGCCCAGCTCCTCGCGGATGTGTAGGCCCAGCAGGCCGCCCACGTCGCTGTCCGTCACCAGCACCAGCGGCTGCCCGGCCGCGAGCTGGGCCGCGTGCGCCTCCACGATCCCGCGCGACAGCGCGTCCAGCCGGCCGAATGTCGCCGAGCCCTCCCACTCGATGGCCAGCGCCACCGAGCGGTCCGGTGGGTGCAGGTCCAGCCGGGCCACCGCCGCTTTGAGGACACGGGCGATCTCCGCCGCGTCGATGTCGTCGCCGTTCAGCGGCAGCCGCGGCCGGACCACGGGCACGTTCCGCACCGGTACCGTGTCCTCGGGCGAGACGAAGATGGTGTTGCCGCTGACCTGCACGGTGTACTGTGAGGCGCCGATCACCGTCGCGCGGATGCCCGCCGCCGGCTCCAGCAGCGCCGCGCCTAGCTCGTCGGCCCGGCGGCGGATCTCTTCCGACAGCTCGTGGCCAAGATCACCGAACGAGCGCGGCTGCCGGTCGTAAATGAACTCCGACACGCCGCCCGAAAACACGATCGCCTCCAGCGGCCCATCTATATGGATGGGCTCCGTGCGCATCAGCTCGCTGGCCTCGGCCGACGGCGCCGCGCCTCGTATGAGCTCGAACACGCGCTCCGCCTCGTAGGAGGCCAGCCGGCGCCGGTCCGCCTCCGACAGCACCGCGCCCAGCCCCAGCTCCAGGTTCAGCCGCGCGGCCATCCGTCGGGCCGCGTCCTCCAGGCGCACGATCCGGCCCTCTTCGTCCAGCGCAACGAGTCGCGCCCCCACCTCGATGGCCCCCACGCTCTCCACCCGCCCGCCGCGGCACACGGAGAACTTGGTCGTCCCCCCGCCGATGTCGACGTTCAGGATGATCCCCTCGTGCCGCGCCGAGGCCGCTACCGCGCCAGAGCCGTGCGCCGCCAGCGAGGCCTCCAACCGGTCGCCCGCGCTGACTGCCACGAACTTGCCCGCCTCCTCCGCGAACAGGTCGGCGATCATCCGCGAGTTCTCGCGCAGCAGCGCCGTGCCGGTCAGGATCACCGCCCCGCTGTCCACCTCGTCGCGCGAGATGCCGGCCTCCTCGTACTCGCGCTCGATGAACTCCTCCAAACGGGCGCCGTCGATCTCCGTCGGGCTGGAGTACGGCGTCAGCAGGATATCGGATTCGCGCAGCACCGACCGCTTGGTCATGACATAGCGCTGGCCATCACGCTCCAGCTCCAGATGCGAGAACACCAGATGTGACGTCGACGAGCCGATGTCCACGCCCACGCTGGTGAGCTCGATGTGGTCGTCGCCCAGGATGTCGCGGCCGGCGGAGGTGAAACCGAGGGCGCTCAGGCGAGGTCTTCCGTAAACGTTAAAGTGCGCACGAGTAGAAATGTTAGTCTCATGGCGCACATCACCAGGGGAGGCCCACATGGCAGAGAAGCTCGAGTTCCGCGAACCAACCGGTGAGGAGGCCGCGGGCTACCGCACCTATACCCCCTCCAAGAGCCCCTACGAGTACTACATGGAGGAGGAGGGCATCCCCATCTTCCGCGGCATCGGCGTACACGACACCCGCGAGCTCGAGCTGGGCGAGTGGAAGCGCCTGGGCGGGAAGGGCATGTTCCTGGCGCTCGAGGGCCTGGAGGGCCTCAAGGGCATGTACGTCCTCGAGATCCCGCCGCGCGCGGCTCTAAACCCTGAGAAGCACATGTACGACGAGTTCCTCCTGGTCGTCGAGGGCCGCGGCACCACCGAGGTCTGGACTGAGGGCCAGACCAAGCCGCACGTCTTCGAATGGGGCCCCGGCACGCTCTTCATGGCGCCGCTCAACGCCTATCACCGGCTTATCAACGCCACCTCCGGCCGGGCGCTGCTCATCGCTTCCAACAATGCCCCGCCGGTCATGAACATCTACCAGAGCCGGCGCTTCGTGTTCGACAACCCCTACGTCTTCAAAGAGCGCTTCGACGGCAGCGAGGACTTCTTCAAGCCCAAGTCCGATGTCGAAGCCGAGCAGGTGCGCGGTCGCGCCGCCATCCGCAGCAACATCTTCCCCGACATCGTCAACTGCGATTTGCCGCTGGACAACCAACGCGCTCCGGGTTATCGGCGCATCCAGCCGTACTTCAGCGGCTTCATGCCCGATGCCACCACCGGCGGCTTCATCGCCCAATACCCGGCTGGCCGCTACTCTAAGGCGCACTACCACCTGTCCGGCGCCGTGCTGGTCTGTCTGCGCGGCCGCGGCTACACCTTCAACTGGCCCGTGACGCTTGGCCCGCATCCCTGGGAGAACGGCCGCGGCGATCAGGTGAAGATCTGCGAGTACGTGGCCGGCGGCCTGGTGGCCGCGGCGCCCGGCGGCGGGAACTGGTTCCACCAGCACTTCAGCATCAGCAAGGACCCAATGCGCGTCATCAACTACTGGGGCGGCCCGACCGGGCGCTGGGGCATGTTCGATATGGAAGAGGACGCTGGGGACGGCAAAGTGAAGGCCGGCAACCTGTTCGGCATCCACGAGGGCGGCAGGACTATCCTCTATCACGAGGAGGACCCCTACATCCGCAAGTACTACGCGCAGCGGCTGCGCGAAGAGGGCGTGGAGATGCAGATGCCGGAATCGCTTTTCACGACGCCGGCGGCCGCTTAGCGGCGGCAGGCTTGCAGAGCTCCCACGAGCGCCGCCGTGCCCCGCGCGTCACGGTCGAGCTCGCTGGCGAGCTGCACCTCCCCGGCCACCCGCCAGCCCAGGGGCTGGTGCACGACATCTCCCGCGGCGGCGCGCTGTTCGTCCCGCGTGGGCACTTCACGGCCAGCGTCGGGCACCATGGCCGCCTGCTCATTAACCTGTCGGACGGCGCCCTGGAGTTGCCCGTCCGCGTAGCCCGCGTTGCCGACGTCCAGCTCAGCTCGATCCCGTCCGTCCGCGGCTTCGGCGTGGAGTTCGACGACCTGAAGCGCGACCAGGAGCGGGCGCTGGCCGCCCTGCTGGCTCAGCGGGAGGCCACCACTTAGGCGGCGTATCATCGCCGCCATGGCCCTCCGAACCGCCGAGGAATACATCCAGAGCCTGCGCGACGGCCGCACCGTCTACTTCCGCGGCCGGCCGGTATCCGACGTTACCGAGCACCCGGCCATCCGCGTCGGCATCCAGCACGCCGCCATCGACTACCGCCTGGCCGAGCGTCCCGAGCACCGCCAGCTGGCCGTGTTCGAGCATGAAGGGCAGCCCTGCAGCCGCTACTTCAAGCTCCCTCAGAACTCGCAGGACCTGCTCGATCGCAGCGCGCTCATCGAACGCAGCACCGCCGAAGGCGCCACTATGGTCTGCCTGGTCAAGGAGATCGGCACCGACTGCCTGTTCGCCCTCACGCGAGTGGCCCAGCAGACCGACGCCAGGTTCGGCGCCCAGTACTGGCCCCGGGTCAAGAGCTTCTTCGCCTACTGCCGCGACAACGATCTGGCCATGGCGGTGGCTCAGAGCGACGTCAAGGGCGACCGCTCCAAAGGCCCCTCGCAGCAGGCCGATCCCGACCACTACGTCCACATCGTCTCGCGCGACAGCCGGGGAATCGTGGTGCGGGGCTGCAAGGTCCACACCTCCGTCAGCGTCAACGCCAACGAGCTGTTCGTCATCCCCACCCGCGCCATGTCCGAAGCCGATGCCGATTACGCCGTGGCCTTCGCCATCCCTGTGGCCACCCCGGGCCTCAAGCTCATCGCCAGCCCCTACGACACGCATCCCAAAAACCGCTTCGAGCACCCGCTCAGCGCCGAGCACAAGATGTTCGAGACGCTAACCGTGTTCGACGACGTGTTCGTGCCCTGGGAGCGCGTGTTCCTCGCCGGTGAATGGCAGATGGCCGGGCCACTCGCGCTGGGCTTCGTGGACTATCACCGCTTCACGGCAATCTCATACAAGCTGCCGCTGGTCGATCTCCTGGTCGGCGCGGCGTTCTGCATGGCCGAGTACAACGCCATCGAGAAGGCTGGCCACGTGCGCGACAAGCTCATCTGGCTTGTGAGCTATGCCGAGACGCTGCGCGCCCTTACCCGTCTCTCGGCCCTGGACTGCGCGCCCACAGCCGAGGGATTGGTCAAGCCGCACACGCTGACCGTGAACATGGCCAAGCACCATTTCGCGGCCCACTACCACCAGGCGCTGGCCTACGTGCAGGACATCACCGGCGGCCTGATCGCCACCGCCCCGGGGGTCGAGGACTTCGAATCGCCCGAGCTCGGCGCCTACCTCCAGAAGTACCTGGCCGGCAAGGCCGGCTACTCAACCGAAGAACGCCTGCGAATGATCAACCTCGTCCAGGACCTGACCGCGTCCGACTTCGCCGGCTACCACGCCGTGCTGGCGGTCCATGCCGAAGGCTCCATCGAGGCCGAGAAGCTGGCCATCCTGCGTGAGTACGACCCCAAGCGCGCCGTCGCCTACGCCCGGAAGCTGGCTAGCCCGCCAGCCAGCTCATGATCAGCTGCCGCGAGATCGACACTGAGGGCGGGAAAATCAGCGAGCCGTCCTCGATGCTGCGCAGGATCTCGTCCCGGCTGAACCAGCGCGCGTCGACCAGCTCGTCGTCCACGGTCAGCTCCGCGTATTCCGCCTCGGCCGCGTAGCCGAGCATCAGCGACGCCGGGAAGGGCCACGGCTGCGAGCCGAGGTACTGGACCTCGGTCACCTGCACGCCGACTTCCTCGAAGACCTCGCGCACGACCGCCTCCTCGGGCGTCTCACCGGGCTCGACGAAGCCCGACAGGATCGTCCAGCGGTTCGGCGGTGAGCCGGGCCGCCGGCTGAGGATGACCCTGTCGCCGGCTGTGACGAGCATGATCACCGCCGGATCGGTGCGGGGAAAGTGCTGCGCCCCGCACGCCGTGCACCGCCTCGAGTGGCCCGCTTCCTGAACGACCGTGGCGCCGCCGCACACGCCGCAAAACCTGTGGCGGCGATGCCAGCCGATGAGCGCCACCGCCTGGACGGCCAGCGCGGCTTCGTCTTCGTGCAGCGCGCCGCCCACCGAGCGTAGCTCCTGAAAGGCGTGCTGGTCGAGCGCCAGCTCGCACGCGTCGGCGTCGCACACGAACACCGCGTGCCCTTCGGTATCGATGCCCAGGAACGTCAGTTCAGCCTGGTCGCCCACATGCGCCAGCTGTAACGAGGCCAACCGTGAGCCTTCCGCTACCAGCAGCTCCGACTGCGCGCGCACGGCGATAATCCGTGCCGGGCCCTTTTGCCGCACCTCGGCCAGCCAGGCCTCATCCCTGCGCCGCGCCGCCGCCCGATCGTGGCGCCCGCTCGTCAGGGGAATCCTCCGCAGCCGCTCCATGGTCGGGCCTATCATAGGGCGCATGTCGCTAGTTACCGGCGGGCAGGCTGTCGTCGATGCTCTCGTCGCAGAGGGCGTGGAGATCGTCTTCGGCATCCCCGGCGAGCACACCATCCCGCTCTACGACGGCCTCTACCACCACCGCGAGCGGCTCCGCCACATACTGCCCCGGCACGAACAGGGTGCCGGCTTCATGGCCGAGGGCTATGCCATGGCCAGCGGCAGGCCCGGCGTCTGTATCACCACCACCGGGCCGGGCGCCTTCAACGCCCTCACCGCGCTGGCCGAGGCCTACGGCGACTCCATGCCCGTGCTGATGATCACTAGCGAGGTCGGGCGTGAGTTCATCGGCCAGGCCCGCGGTATCACTCACGAGAGTAAAGATCAGCTCGGCGTGCTGCAGCGCGCCGCCGGCTGGGCCGCCCAGGCCAGTACCGTCGGTGAGATCCCCAAGCTCATCCACGAGGCCTTCGCCCGGATGCGCACCGGCCGGCCGAGACCGGCCGTCGTCCAGATCCCGCTCGACGTCCTGGCCGAGCGGGGCGAGGCCACACCCTGCCCGCCGGCCGAAACCCATCATGAGGGCGCTGATCCGGCGGCCGTTGAACAAGCCGCCCGGCTGCTGGCCAAGGCCAGGCGTCCCATTGTCTGGGCCGGCGGCGGTGTGAACATCGCGCTCGCCAACGAGCATCTCCGACAAGTCGCCGAGCTCCTTGGCGCGCCGGTTATTACGACGCCAGATGGCAAGGGCGCCATCCCCGAGGACCACCCCCTGGCCCTCGGCAATTCCAGCGGCGAGGGTCCGGTCACCGCCCTTCTCCGCGAGGCCGACGCAGCCCTCGTCGTCGGTACGCGCTTTCAGCAGCGCATCATGCGCAACTGGACGCTGCCCCTGCCCAGGAACAGCGTGCGCATCGACGTCGACCCCGAGGAGATCCCCAAGAACTACCCGCCGGCCGTCGGCTTGGCCGGCGATGCGCGAATGGTCCTCGAGCAACTCCTCGGCAAGCTGCGCGAGCAGACCGTGGAACCCAAGCCGCACGTCGCCCGGGAGCTCGAAAGCATCCGCGAGCGGATCAACGCCTATCTCAGCCGCCATCACCAGCTCGAGTTCGAGATGGTCGGCATCCTTCGCCAGGAGCTCGACCGCGAAGCCATCCTTTTCAGCGATACCGCCCGCGGCGTGGGCTGGCTCCGCAACCTGCTGCCCAGTTACACTCCCCGCTCCTCCTGGACGCCTGGCGGCTTCAGCACCCTTGGCTTCGCCGTGCCCGCTGCTATAGGTGCTAAGGCGGCCTTGCCCGAGCGCCAGGTCGTAGCCGCCGTGGGCGACGGCTCGTTCATGTTCACCTGCGCCGAGCTGGGCACCGCCATCCAGGAACGGCTGCCAGTCAACATCCTGCTGTTCAACAACTGCGCCCATCAGCTCATCAAGGACCACCAGGACGTCGAGTGCGAAGGCCGCCACATCGCCGCCGATCTCGTCCAGCCCGACTTCGTGCGCTTCGCTGAATGTTTCGGCGCCCTGGGCCTGCGGGTGGAGCGGCTGGATCAGCTCGCGCCCGCCCTCCGCCAGGCCAGAGAGGCCGCCGTGCCCTCGATCGTGGAGATCACGCTCCCGGTTGGCCGGCCGGTCAGGACACCCGAGGCAGAATCAGCCTAGCCGCTCGCTCCTGCTGCTCGGACGTGTCGAACTGCAGCCGGAGGTAGTTGATGCCCCACGACCCGATTTCGGCGATACGCTCCAGGCACTCCTCCCGCGTTCCGACGATCTCTCGTTGAATGAACTCGTTGAGCGTCCCTTCGCCGCCCAGCTTGCGAAATGCCGCGCCGGCCTCATCGAGCGCCTGCTGCCGGTCTTCGGCCACGAACAGCCGCGCGTTCTTCACCAGCGTCATCGGGCGCTTGGGCCAATCCGGCGCCGACAGCACCTTGCGCAGCGTCTCTGGATTGCCGCTCCGCAGCATTACCCAGCCATCGGCCAACTCCTTCACCAGCTCCAACGTTCGCTCGGAGTCGCCGCCGATCCAGATCGGCGGCCGGGGCTTCTGGTACGGCGCCGGGTTGAACGGTAGGTTGCGAGCGCGGACGTATTTGCCCTCGAACGTCACCCGCTCCGGCGCTGGATGCGTCCATAGTTGTGTCAGCAGCTGCACTACCTCGCGCTCGTGGTCGATGCGTCCGTCGTGGTCGTCGATGAGCGGCACGTCGTAGGCCTCGTACTCCTCCTTGAACCAACCCGCGCCCAGCGTGCAGATGACGCGCCCGTGAGTGATCTGGTCCAGCGTGGCCAGCATCTTGGCCAGCACCGCCGGGATGCGGAAGCTGGGGTTGAGCATTGCCCAGGCGAGCCGCACCCGCGACGTTACGGCCCCGACCGCGGTCATCATGGTGAACGAGTCCAGCGGGGCATGTGACCCGTGCCGGCCGCGCCAGTCCATCATGTGGTCGAACAGCCACACCGAGTCGAACCCCTGCCGGTCCGCCCGGCGGGCCTCCTCCAGGACGGCGTCCGCCCCGCTGTCCGGGTGCAGGAGCAGACCCAGCTTCATCTGTCCTAGGGTAGTATCTGGCCCGATGCTCGAATGGATCGTTCGGGCCGCGTTGGCGGCGGCCGTCCTGGCCGCGTGCGGCAGCGGCGCCCCGAGGAGCTCCGGAGGCGCCTTCTACGCCGGCAAGACCATCCGCATCATCGTGCCCACGGGCCCCGGTGGCACCACCGATATCACCGCCAGGCTGTTCGCTCAGCAGGTCCGCGACTACATCCCCGGACGCCCCGCCATTGTCGTCGAGAACCAGGAGGGCGGCGGAAATTCGGTCGGCATCAGGAACCTCACTGAGCACACCCCGCCCGATGGTCTGAACCTGGTCAGCATCCCCGCCTCCGCCGGGCTGCGCTGGCTGCTCAGGGAGCCCGGCCACACCTACCCGCTGGACAAGATGCCGGCCGTCGGCTCGCTGCCCGGCGGTCAGGTCACTATGTCCCGCACCGATGTCGCGCCTGACCTGGACACGTTCATTCGCAAGGGCGGGCCTTACAAGATGGGCGGCACCGCGCCAGGCGGGCAGGGCCAGTATGCCGAGGTGCTGCTCGGTCACCTCATGGGCTTCAAGACCCAGCATGTCTTCGGCTTCGGCAGCTTCGCCGAGGTTGCCCTGGCAGTCGAGCGCGGTGAACTGCCGGCTAGCACCACCGGCGACTTGAACTACGTCCAAAGCTGGCTGTCGATGGTCAACCGGAAGGTCATCGTCCCCCTGTTTCAGGGTGGGCTGCTGACCGAGAAAGGGGAAGTTATCCGAAGCCCCCTCGTGCCGGACGTGCCCACGGCTTACGAACAGTACAAGCGGCTGTTCGGCAAAGATCCGGCGGGCGAGGATTGGGAGGCCTACAAGGTCGTGCTGGCCCTCAACTCCGCTTCGACGGCGCTGTTCATGCATCCCGATACACCCTCCGACCGGCTGGCAATTCTCCGCGAGGCGTTCAGCAAAGCCACCGCCGACCAGAAGTGGGCCGACGACACCAAGAAGTCGCTGGGCGCGCCGCAGCCCGCCATTGACGGCCAGCGCACCAATGACATCCTGAAGGGCGCCCTCAGCCCGTCACCTCGCACCATCGAGATCTTCAAGCAAGCGCTCGCCGAGGGCTGAGCTTCAGGCTGTGTCCGAGCTGAGCGTCCTCGCTCAGGCCTCCGTCTCGGGGCTGATCCAGGTCTTCACCTGGCCCACCTTTCCGCTGATGATGCTCGGCGTCGCCATCGGTTTTCTCGTGGGCATTCTGCCCGGCATCTCCGCCGGCGCCACTTTGGCCCTCATGCTGCCCTTCACGTTTGTGATGAAGCCCGTGGAAGCCTTTGCCTTCCTGCTCGGGATGCTGTCCATCTCGATCATGTTCGGCGACATCACCTCGATCCTGTTCGGTGTGCCGGGCGAGCCGCTGGCGGCCTCGATGGTCCTCGACGGCCATCCTATGGCCACCAAAGGCCAGGCTGGCCGGGCGCTCGGTGCCGCGCTCATGAGCTCGCTGCTTGGGGCGCTCGTCGGTGCGTTCATCTTGGCGGCGTCCATTCCGATCATCCGGCCGCTCGTCCTATCTGTGGGCGCGGCCGAGCTGTTTGGCTTGGCCCTGCTTGGCATGGTCTTCATTGCCGCGCTCAGCACGCACAACATGCTTAAGGGCGTGTTGATGGGTGGCTTCGGCATGATGCTCTCGACCGTCGGCTCATCACCCCAGGTCGGCGTCGAGCGCTACACGCTGGGCATTCCTTTCCTGTTCGAGGGCGTCAACCTCGTCGCGGTGACCGTCGGCCTGTTCGGCGTCTCCGAGTTGGTCGACCTGTATATCCACCCCATCGGGATCGCCCGCGCGCGGGTCGGCCCCCTCGGCGGCGTTTGGCACGGCTGCAAGGACACCTTCGCCCATTGGGCGCTGGCCCTGCGCTGCAGCCTCCTGGGCACCATTCTGGGCGTCATCCCCGGGATCGGCAGCTCGGCTCAGTGGCTGTCGTATGCCCACGCCGTCCAGAGCGCCAAGGACAAGGGCGGCTTCGGCTCAGGTGATGTCCGTGGCGTGATTGGCCCGGGGGCGGCCATGAACGCCAAGGAGGGCGGCAACCTCATCACGACGGTGGCTTTCGGTGTGCCCGGCAGCACTACCATGGCCATCCTGCTCGGCGCCTTCCTTATTCAGGGTGTGGCGCCCGGCCCCTCGATGCTGACCAACCAACTGCCCCTCACTATGTCCTTCGTGTGGATCATGATCGTGTCTCACGTCATTAGCGTCGGGCTCAGCTTCCTGTTCTTGCAGCAGATGGTGCGCATCACCGAGATCCGCAGCTCGCTCATCCTGCCTGGCATTGTGCTGCTCATCCTGTTCGGCGGCTACTCGGCCGATAACTCCTTGTTCTCGATGGGCCTGACGATCCTGTTCGGCTTCATTGGCATCCTCATGATTCGCTGCGACTGGCCGCGGCCGCCGCTGGTTCTCGGCTTGGTGCTGGGCCGGCTGCTCGAACGCCATCTCGGAATCGCCTACCAGGTGTACGGGTTCTCGTTTGCGCTCCGGCCGGCGTTCGTCGGCATTGTGCTCATCGCGGCACTGGTCACGTTCGCGCCACTCATCCGGCGCCGGCTCGCCCGCCAGGCGCCTGAAGTCCCGTCCGAGCTGGCCTATGTCCCGGAAAGCTGACCTCGTCCTCAGCGCGGTGCTGTTCCTGCTCCTGGCAGCCATGCTGGTGGCCGCTCGGCCCTGGCCTCAAGCCGCGCGGCTGTTCCCGCTGACGATCGGCCTGCCTACGCTGGCGCTCGCTGGCGTGCAGCTCGTTGTTGCCGGCCGCTCGTCCTCGCCTGGAGGCAACCTGGGCGCCGCCTCCGACAACCGCCGCGGACTGATCATGTGCGGCTGGCTGCTCGGCTTCGGGCTGGCGGTCGTCGTGCTCGGATTCAGGCTGGCCTCGTTGGTCGCCAGCCTGGCCTTCCTGCGCCTCGACGCGCGCGAGCCATGGCGGCTGTCGCTGGCCATAAGCGCCGGCATCTACCTGTTCTTCCTGGTGCTCATGGACGTCGCCCTCAACGTCCCCTTCAACGGCGGCATCATCGCCGAAGCTGCCGGGCTGCGCGGCCTCGACGATTTCCTGGCGGAAACGCTGCGCTCCCTGCTGTAGGCTTGACTCTCGTTGAACTTCGAGGACAAGATCCTGCTTGACGCGCCGCGGCCGAAAGTCTGGGACCTCCTGCTGGACGTGAACCGCTTCGCCGCCTGCATGCCCGGCGTCGACCAGGTTGCCCAGATTGACGATCGCACCTTCGACGGCGTCATCCAGGCCAGCGTCGGCCCCATGACCGGTACGTTCTCATTCCGCGCCCGCATCGTGGAGAGCGACCCGCCGCGCCAGCTCAACGCCCGGATCGAGGGTACCGACTCCGTGACCAAGAGCACCCTGACCGCCGATATGGCCATGCTGCTTGAGGCGCCGGCCGGCGACACGACCGAGCTGACCTACAGGGCCAGCGTCGATATCAAGGGCCGCCTGGCCATCCTGGGCGACATGGTCCTCAGGGCCACCGCCAGCCTGCTGCTGGCCGACTTCGGCAAACGTCTGCGCCAGCAACTCCAATCGGAACCATAGGAGAACTCATGCCCGTCCACTACGACGTGATCATCGTCGGCGGCGGCTCCGCTGGCTGCACTGCCGCCACCCGCCTGTCGGAGGACCCCGCCCGCAGGGTGCTGCTGCTCGAAGCCGGCCCCGATCCCGACCCCATTCCCGAGATGGTGGCCGACGCCGCCCAGCAGACGCGGCTGCTGCTCGAATCCCCCTACGTCATGATGTACCCCACCACCCGCCATTTCGACGCCAGCACGTTCTACTCGCTGGCCGGCCGGATCATGGGCGGCGGGTCATCCGTCAATGTCATGGCTGCGCCCCGCCCCACCCGCTGGGACATGGACTCCTGGGTCGCCGCCGGCAATCCCGGCTGGACGTACGACGATGTCCTGCCCGTCCTCAAGCGCATCGAGTCCGATCAGGACTTCCCCGACAGCCCCATCCACGGCAAGGACGGCCCCCTCTACATCAAACGTCCCTGGATGCTCCACGAGCCAGCGTCCGAGCCCGTCGAAGCCTTCATCGAGCGCTCCGTCGATATGGGACTGCCTATCTGCCCTGACCTCAACGTGCCCGACCCGTTCGGCGTGTGCGCCTCGCCCTACAACATCAAGAACGGCCGCCGCCAGTCGACCACCGTGGCTTATCTGGCGATGGCCCGCGGGCGGCCGAACCTCACCATCCTGGCCGAGGCCCCTGCCCTGCGGTTGGAAGTCGATGGCCCCCGTGTGGCGGGCGTGGTCTACGAGAAGGACGGCCATGCCGAGACGGCGCTGGCCGACAAAGTCGTGCTCACGGCCGGCGCCTTCCACAGCCCGCAGCTGCTCATGCTGTCCGGCATCGGCCCCGTCCGCGAGCTGGAGCAGCTTGGCATCAAGGTCGTCCACCCGCTCGAGGGCGTGGGCCAGAACTATCAGGACCACGCCACGCTCTACATGACCTTCGAGGGCCCTTCAGCCTTCAAGGAGGACTGGGTCGTCCCGCGCTTCCGCCTCCTCTACAAGAGCCCGAACTCGCTCGCGCCGTTCGACTTCCACATCCACATGCGGCCCGCCACCGAGGTGCCCGGCCTCAAGCGTATGATGCCCATCTCGGCTCACCTGCTGGAGCAGCGGAACCGCGGCCGCGTCGCCCTCCAGAGCGCCGACCCCCACGATCTGCCGCTGGTCGATGCCCGCATGATGCAGCATCCCGGCGACGTCGAGGCCATGCTGGCCTGCATGCACTTCCTGTATGACCTGACGCAGCATGAGTCCATGCGATCGTTCTACGGCCCGCTCATCCAGCCCGGCCCGAACGACGATTGGCAGAAGTACGCCTGCACCGCCCACGACAGCTACCATCACGCCTCAGGCACCTGCAAAATGGGCCCGGCCTCGGACCCGACAGCCGTCGTCGATTCCCGCCTGCGCGTCCACGGCATGGACAACCTGTGGGTGGCCGATGCGTCCATCATGCCTACCGTCACCCACGCCAACACCAACCTGACGTGCATCATGATCGGCGAACGGCTGTCGGACTTCCTTCGCCAGGCCTAGCGCCAGTCCAGCTCCGTCACTCGGCCGGGCGCGATCTCGGCTCCTGACCGCACGGCATACGGCCGCCAGAAGCTGTACCGCCCGGCCTTCAGCGACGGGAACACGGCCGCCCACGTGGGGCGGCCGCTGATCCTTCGTTCCACGACGCCCGTGTGGACCTTTCGCGGCGGCCCTCCGTCGTCATGGCTGATCTCCACTTCGGCGTCCTTCAGCTCGGGTCCGGTGTAGATCACCAGCGCCCCGGCATCGGTGCCGACGTCCAGCACGAACATCACGCTACGTGGCTCAGCGCCGAAGTAGCGTAACCGTCGAACGGCACGCCCAGGTACGGGAAGCTGGATAGGAAATTCTGGTCCTTGCCGTCCAGCCCATCGGTCACTTTCGACGCCGCGGCGTCGGGCGTGAACGACTTGTCCACCAGCGCGTAGGTCAGGCCCGCCACGGCGCGCAGCTCGATGCTGACCACGTCGTCCTGCGGGCGCCGCCCGTTGGGGAAGCCGGCCGGATCGCCCCCAATCAGCCCCAGGCTGTTCGGGCTGGCCGCCGGCGGGATGGCCATGTTCAGCCGCAGCATGTCGGCTTGCGTCTTGCCGGTGAAGTTCTGGAACCCCGGCACGATCCCGGTCGGGATGCCCGTCAGCAGGATGGCCGCCAGATCGGCCCGCGCCGCGCTCAGCGCCTTCAGGTTGGGGAATACGTTGGGATACAGGATCGGCAGCAGCGTCGCCAGCTCGGGTTTCATGTAGAAGTCGGCGTACTGCTTGTCGTCGTCCGGGCTGGTGGCGTTCCACTGGTCCTTCAGGCCCAGCGGGATGATGACCTCGTTGACCAGCGGGTTGCCCAGCCGGGAGACCTGCGTGAAGGGCCCCGCGCTTGGCCCGCCCTGCACGCCCACCTTCTGCCGGCTGGCCGTCGTCCACATGCCAATGACCGACCGTGAGCTCATCGGATCACCCGGCATCGAGCCGTCGGCCGTCAGCTGCCGCTTCGGGATCTGGATGGCGATCGTGTGTACGTTGAAGCCCGACAGGGAATCCGCCCCGCCGGCCGCAGGCGTCGGGATCAGGTGCAGGTTCTGGAACGGGCGCAGATCGCCCAGGTCGAAGATCGATCCCAGGTCGACGTAGAACCCATCCGCCCGCTGCCCCGCGAAAACCGTCTCGCCGCTTGGCAGCGGGTGGACGGCAGCGTTCGCCAGGCCCACGTAGTCCGGCGTGGAGCGCGGCCCGATGTTGCACGGCGGGCAGGCCAGCCCGCTCGCCAGGCCGGTCGGCCGGCCCTTGGCCACCTTGGTCACGCTGTAGGTCTGGCGCATGTTCCAGTTCTTGTCCGTCAGCGAGCTGATCGGCCCCGTGTTGTACAGGAAGGTGTTGGGGTTCTGCAGGCTCGTTGTGAATCGGAACTGGTAGGTGATGTCGGGCTTGGCGTCGCCGTCGTTGTCGATGTGGATGGCGTACAGGACGTCATCGCCGAACTGGAAGAAATTCGGCCCGCCGGCTGGGTCTTCCAGCGGGATGTAGTTGGCGATGATCGTCACCATGTCCGGCTTGTCCGGGCTGACGAAGGCGTACAGGTCGGTGCTGTCGGCGACAGGATCCTTGGAGATCTCGGGCGCTTCGCGATGCGAGGACATGCCCTACCTCCCGTCCAGGCGGGCCATCAGCCGCGAGACGAGATCGGGATCGTGCAGGACCACTTCCTGCGTGCCGGCCATGAGCGAGATGCGCCCGCCGGCCGGGTTTTCGATATAGGCCACCAGCGGCTCGGTCACGTTCGTGGCCGGCTTGTGTCCATCGGCAAGGCGCGGCGCCACGGCAAGTAGCCCAGCTCCGGCCGCTGCCGCCCCGCTCCACCCCAGGAATTTGCGACGGCTGACGTTATCCAATGACGTTCCTCCGGTTTGTAGAGTCGCTGCCTGGTACGCAGCCAGCCTGCGCCTGGTTCACTTGGCGGGGTAACATCACCGGCATGGCGGCCTACCTCCGGGGCGGCCGTGACCTGCGGATCGATTTTTTGAGAGGCGCGGCTGTGTTCGCCATGGTCGTCGACCACGTCGGCGGCGACAGCTCCTGGCTGTACGCCGTCACCGGCGGCAACCGCTTCTATGTCGGCGCCGCGGAGCCGTTCGTCTTCCTGGCCGGCGTGGTCACCGGGATGGTCTACGGTCCCCGTGCCGCTCGGCAGGGCGGCCGGGCCGCCGCCAAGCTCCTGAAGCGCGCCGGGGTGATCTACCTCTGGACTATGGCCCTGACGCTGGCGGCGCCCATCATCGCCCGGACGCTGCAGCTCGGCTGGGATGATCCTCTGGCCCAGCGCAGCCTCGGCGATTTCGTCATCCGCGTCCTCACCCTGCACCTGGCCTACCACCTCACGGACGTGCTGCTCCTGTACGTGTTGCTGTTCGGTCTGGCGGCGTGCGTGATCGTCTGGATGGTCGATGGCCACACCAGGTTCGTGCTGGTCGTGTCCTGGTCTACCTGGGCCCTATGGCAGACCTCAACCGAGTATCCCGCCCCGTGGGACATCCAGGCCATGACGGTGTTCCAGTTCGCCGCCTGGCAGGCGCTGTTCCTCACCGGCGTCGCCCTCGGCATCCACCGTGACGCGCTGGCGGCGCGCTGGTCACCGGCCCTCGTGCGTACGTCCTTGCTGGTGGGCGCCGCCGGCTTCGGCGCAGCGATCGCCTCCTACCAGCTACGCGGCGTCAACAAGGGGCTGGGCGCCTGGTGGGCTACCCACCTGCTGTCGAAGTCCGATCTGGGCATCGGCCGGCTGCTGGTTTTCGCGTTCCTGGCGCTGTTTGCCTTTGCCCTGGCCACGCTCGCCTGGCGACCGCTCCGCGACGCTCTCGGCTGGCTTCTGCTGCCCCTGGGCCAGCACTCGCTGGCCGCCTACATCCTTCATGTGGGCGTCGTCATCGGCGTCGCCAAGCTGGGGCTCGTCGCCTTCGGCCGCGGTTCCGCCGCCTGGCAGAACGCGCTAGTCCAGCTGGCCGCCGTGCTCGTCACATGGGCCCTGGTCCACGCCTGGGTCGCCCTCCGGGCCCGCTGGTCGGAGCGCCGCCTCCCTTCTTTGGATGTGGCGCCTCCGCCTGCCGCGGTCGCCGGAGCCTAGCCAGCCTGGCCGTACCGCTCCCAGTGGGCGAATTCGCTCATCGGCTTGCGCGGGCCGCCCGGGCGCGGCGGCAGGGCTTTCCGCGCCTCACGATCGATGTGCCCAATCGACACCACGATGTGCGCGTGAAGTTCCGGCGGCAGCCCGAGGGCCCTCCTCGTCTCCTCCGGACCGTTCTCCTTGAGCGTGGCGAAGGCCGCCCCCAGGCCGTGCGCCCGCGCCGCCAGCATCAGCCGCTCGCCCAGCCGGCCCTCGTCCATGCCCGGCCGGTCGTTCTTCGAGGCGATCACGAACGATACCGCCGAGGTCGCCGCCGGCTTCGTACCCCAGCCGCCCAGCTTCTCCAATACCGCCCGGTCGCGCACCACGATGACCTCGGTCGGCTGTTTATTTGCGCTGCTGCCCGACCAGCGCCCCACTTCCAGGATGTCGTTGATGACCTCCTCGGAAACTGGCTCGGACGTGTACTCGCGAACCTGCCGTAACCCCCGCAGGAAGGTGATCAGATCTTCAGTCGTCGCGCTCATTTGGGAAGCTCCTGCTCGCTGCTAGTAGTTCGTCAGCCCGCGCTTGACCGCGTCCTCGACGTACCGGTTGTCCAGCATTTCGTCGAGCTGCGCATCGCTGAGCTGCGGCTGGTCCTTGGGCATGCTGGCCAGCACGTCCGCGAAGTCGGCTTTGGCCACGGTCGGCGTCTTCGAGAGCACCTGGACCTGGCGCTCGAACAACGCGTTCGCGGCTGCCTCGTCCGTGAGCTTGAACCGGGTGCGCATGACCTCCAGCGCCTCCGGTTTGTGCTCCCTGAAGTAGCGCACGCCTTCGATCATCGTGTCTACCAGGCGCTGCGTCACGTCGGGTTGCTGCTTCACGAACGACGCCTGGAGCACCAGCGCCTGCGAGGCGACGCGCACGTCCGTCTTGGTGAAGTCCACCAGCACGTGGTAGCCGCCCTGCGCCAGCACCTGGTCGGCCGCGCTCTGCGTCACCGCGATGGCGTCCACCTGCTTGCCCAGCAGCTGCGCGACCATGCCCGCCTCACTCCCCGCCGCGCCGGTCACGATCAGCGAGTAGTCGCGATCGAGCTGGAGGCCGTGCTGGCCCAGGTACTGGCGCGTGGCCATCGAGTTGGCCGATGTGGTCGTTTGCGAGCCGATTTTCTTGCCCTTGAGCTGCTCCGGACTGGTGATGCTGTTCGGCACGAGCATCTGGAGGTCGTACACGTGCTGCATGACCCCCACGATCTTCAGCGGCGTGCCTTGCGCCGCCGCGGACAGCACCAGCGCGATGCCGGCATGCACCTCGGCGTCGATGTCGCCCGCCACCATGGCGTTCGTCTGCGCCTGGCCGGTCATGCCGCGCAGCTCCACCGGCAGGCCATTCTTCTTGAACAGCCCGGCATCGCCCATCAGCCAGATGTAGGACGAACTCGGCACCTGCCCGTTGATACCGAACCGGATGGTCGCGATGCTGGCCCGCCCGCTGGCCGGCTTCGCCGCGGCGGAGGTGGTGGCGGATGGCGTGGCCGTGCCGCCGCAGCCCGCCAGCGTCAGCCCCAGGATGAGCAAGCAGATCCAACGCTTCATGCTGGCGGCCACTCTACCAGACGGGCCCCTGCCACCCGTCCCTCGGAGCGTGGGCGGTGCGCATCCGCGAGCAAGCGTGGCCGGATCTGGCCGAGCCGGCTGTCTGGCTGCCTAGGCGGTGGCCCCGGCTAGGGCCTTCCGCCGGGGGTTCTCGCCGTTGGCGTCGAAGCCGTACAGCCGGCAGGTGTTGTCGAAGAAGATCTGCCGCTTGAGTGACTCGCTGACGTCCTCCCGCTCGATCAGCGTCGGGATGTCGCCGCCGAAAGCGCGGGCGTCGCGCTCGTGCGGGAAGTCCGAGGCCCACAGCAGGACGTCCGGCCGGACGTACTCCGCGAACAGCGGCAGCGCCCCCTCCTCCACCTCGGCGGTGAAGAAGATGTTGCCGGCGCGAATGTAGTCGCTCGGCTTCTTCTTGAGCCGCGGCGTGAAGCGGCCTTTCCGCTCCACCTCCTCGTCCATGCGGTCCATCATCCACGGCACCCAGCCGGCCCCGCACTCCAGCACGGCCACGCGCAGCCGCGGGAACAGCTCGAACACGCCCTCGAACATCATGTGCGTGAACTGCTTCTGCTGGGCGAAGGGATGCTCCAGGCAGTGCGCCGCGGCCTGGTTCTGCAGCCCGTCCAGCGCCAGGAAGGCCGCGGTGCCGCTGTGCGGCGCGATCGGGACGTCCAGCTCCTGCGCCGCTTCCCACAGCGGCCAGTAGGTGGGATCCCCGAAATATGGCCGCGCCTGCACCACCGAGGGGATGACCGCGCCGGGCATGCCCAGCTCGGTAACGCAGCGGCGCAGCTCCTTCACCGACTCCTCCACATCCTGGATCGGCAGCAGGGCGACCGATACCAACCGCGGGCTCTTCTTCATGTACAGGTCGTGCATCATGTCGTTGTAGGCCTTCGCCAGGGCCACCGCCCAGTCGTGGTCCTGATAGACGCCCAGCGTCAGGCCTTGCGTCGGGTACAGGACTGTGCGCTCGATCTGGTTGGTCTCCAGGAATTCCAGCCAGTCGTCGGGGCTGGGCCCGCGGCCTTGCCCCGGCGACCCGCCGCGCGCCCGCAGCCCGCGGACATAGCCGTCCCAGCCGGCCCACAGCGAGTAGGAGCGGTGCCACTCCATATCCCGCCACGGCTGCGGCAGGTAATCGATCAGGATTTCGTCAAGCTCCAGCACGTGCCCGTCCGCGTCGATGACGCGATAGTCGTCGCTCATGGCCTCTATTGTGCCCTCCGCGATGACTTTGGCCCGAACGGCTCCGGCTGGAAAGGCCCGTCGCGCGCTTCCAGGAAGGCTCGCAGGCCGCCCTCCTTCAGGGCGGCGAACAGCTTCTCGCGATCCGTGGTATTGGAGCTGTGGACCAGCACCGAAAGGGGATCGTTCATGAGTAGGGCCGCGCCCAGCCCCATGGCGATAAACCCGAAGCACGTGATGGCTTTGTTCAGCCGCACCGAGGGCTCCGGCACCATAGCGATGCGCTCCGCCAGCGCTCGCGTGCGGCTCATGAGCTGGTCCGCCGGCACGATCTCGTTGATGATGCCCAGCCGCAGCGCCTCTGGCGCATCGAAATGATCGCCCGTCAGCGCGTAGCGGTGAGCCGCCTTCCAACCTGCCAGCGCCGCGAACAGGAACGTCGTGTTGGAGACGTGGCGTACCTCCGGCTGCCCGAACGTGGCCGTGTCGGCGGCGATCGTCATGTCGCAGGCCAGCATGTACCAAAAGCCACCGCCCAGGCACCAGCCGTTGACCGCGGCGATCACCGGCGTGCCGAGGCGCCAGAAGTGCAGCAGCCGGTCCGAGACGGTCTTGTCCCTATCCCAGCGCTCCTTTAAGTAGTCGCCAATCTGGCGCCCGCTGGGATCGAGCCGCGAGCGGCCGCCCTCGCCCGGAGCGATGTCGAAGCCTGCGGAGAACGCCCTGCCCGCGCCGGTCAGGATGATGCAGCGGACGTCGGCATCGCCGTCGGCCTCGTCTAGCGCGGCGTGCATCTCGTTCTCGAGCGCCGGCGTGAGCGCGTTCATGGCCTCCGGCCGGTTCAGGGTGATGGTTGCGACTCGGTTCAAAACCTCGTACAGGATGTGCTGGTACGCCATGGCCCCTCCTAAGACCTCGGTCTGGAGCAGATATCCAGAGCAACCAGCGCATAGACCTGCGCGGCCTTGACCATCTGCTCGATGGGCAGCTCCTCATAGCGGTGAATGCGCTTGCCGCGCGGCCCGAACTTGACCGCCGGAATGCCCAGCTCGTTGTACACGTTCGTATCCGTCCAGATACTCGCCCGCCCCGGTTCCTCGAACTGCAGCTTGCGCCCGAACAGGCGCTCGTGGACCCGCTCCAGTGACTCGACCAGCGGCTCTACGCCCTTGCCCTCGTGGCCGAGCAGCGATTTGTAGACCTCCAGGTCGTAGTCCAGGCCGGTTTCCCGCAGCACCTGCTCCACTTCGTTCTGCACCGTCACCGGCCGCAGCCCCGGCGGGATCCGCACGTCCAGGTAGATGCTGCACACGCCTGGGAAATAGTTCGGCCGGTACGGGGCCCCGCCCTCGATGGCGCCGATGTTCGCCTTGGGCAGGATGGGCCCAGTAGCGGACTGATAGATGCGCTCCTCCTCGAAGCGCTCGGCCCAGCGCTCCAGGGCGTCGATGATGCGCGTCATCTTGACGATCGCGTTCACCTTGGCCGGCGGCTTGTCGACACGCTTGGTGCCCCAGGCCGCGTCCGGCTGGCCGTAGGTGGTGATCTTCATCTGGACCACGCCGGTCTGCGCCCACACGGCGTTCAGGTCCGAGCCGTCGGCCACCAGGGCGTAGTCGGATTGGATGCCGTGCGTCAGCAGATGGCGGGTGCCGGTGCCCTCACCGCGATAGTTCTGGCTCTGGTACGGGCCGATTGGCGTGCGCGAGATCTCGCCCACCACCCCGGCGGCGATGACGTCGCCCTCGAGCTGGATGCCCGCCTCTTTGATGGCCTTGACGGCCACCATGAACGCGGCCAATCCGCCCTTCATATTGGAGATGCCCAGGCCGTACACCTTGCCGTCGCGAATCGAGCCGCGCAGCAGCTCCTCCGGCTCCAGCGTGGCCATGATGCGCAGATCCTCGGCCGTGCCGGTGTAGCTGGTGTCCATGTGGCCGTTGAACATCAGCGACAGCCCGCCGCCTGTGCCCTTCAAGATCCCGACCGCGTTCGGCCGGCCCGGATCGACCTCTTGGCGGATGGCTTTGAGGCCCTGCCGCTGGAACCAGTCGAGCATGTACTCGGCCACGGGCGCTTCCTGGCCGGTGGGACTGGGGCAGTTGACCAGGTCGACGCCCAGCTGGGCCAGTTCGTCGCCGTTGACGCGAGCCAGCACGCTATCGGCGGCTGCTTGGTCAATCGGCATGGCGAAAACGCGAGGCACTATACACCACTGCGAATAAGTAATCCTCCGCTTGCGGGATGATTTCCCGCGCGAGAGCCTGTTGCGCACAATGAGCCAAGAAGCCAGGCAGCGCGTAGCAGAGGAGATTGGTCCTCCTGGCTGGTTACGCAGCCCTCGCCGAAAGCGCCTGGATGGGCGCCGCGCAAGCCTGCGAAGGGCTCGACTCGCTGCGCATCGCGATCGTGCACTGGCGCCCCGTCCGGCCGCGCCTGCCGCGGCTCCAATCGCAGGCTCTGCTGACTCGCCAGTTCGGCATCGCCGAAGCGGCCTTCGTGCTCATGGCCTCGTCCTTCCTGTCCGCGCTCCTGGGCGCTGTTCGCCAGGTGCTGTTCAATGCCCAGTTCGGCGCCAGCGCGGAGGCCAACGCCTACTATGCCGCCTTCCGCTTGCCCGACACGCTGTTCAGCCTCATCGCCGCGGTGCTGCAGGTGCTCATCCTGCTCCCGGGCGCGTGGCAGAGCGATTTCCGCTACAAGCCCCTGTGGGCGCCCCACGATCCAGGGCTGAAGCAAGATCGTCTGTTTGCTCATCCCCAATGGCCTGGCCGTGGGCGTGGCCTACGCCGGGTTCATCCTCGATACCGCCTTCGCTTCGCAGGCCCCCGAGCCGGGCAGCCTGGCCGCTATCCACAACGCCTGGCTGCTCGCGGGCTTGCCTGTGGCCCTCCTCGGACAGGCCGTCGGCCAATCCGGGTCCAGGCGCGAGTCCGCTCAGAAGTATCGCTGCCGGCCTTAGTCGCCGACCAAATGTAAGAAAGAAAGGACAGACCAATGCCCGCCTACGTCGTTCTCGGCAATTTCACCGACCAGGGGATCCGCAACATTAAGAACCTGCGGCAGCTTCGCGACGCCGCCGAAGGCTGGACCGCCTCCAAGGGCGGCCGGGTGATCGCCAACTACACCACCTTCGGCCAGTACGACTTTGTCTACGTTGCCGAGCTGCCCAGCGACGAGCTCGCCCTGGAAGCGGCGCTGACCTTCGGCAGCCAGGGCGAGGTCCGCACCCAGGTCCTCAAGGCCTTCGAAGAGGACAAGGTCATCGAGATCGTCGAGCGCGTGCTCTGATCTAGGGCCGGAGCGGGCGCAAGGCGGCACCCGCCCCGGCTTGCGGGTACACCCGGAACAGGCCCCACAGGCCCGCCTCGCGGTAGGGCTCGCGGTGGTCGCCGTACAGGTAGTTGCCCGGCAGGCGCGCCGGGCCGCCGGCGCCTCCGTCCAGCACGAGCGTGATCGCTTCCATGCCGCCAAGCTGCACCGAGCTCACGAGCGGGCTCCCGGAGCGGCCCGGCTCGTAGGGCCAGCGATGTCCCTCCACGGTGAAGGCGTGCGCTTGCTCGCTGAATGGCGCTAGCACATGGATGCGCACCGGATCACCAGCGTACGCCTCCATCAGCGGTGTGGGCGGCTGCCCGTGGACGCTCGCGAGGAACACCTTGGCAGGGTCCTTGGTCTGCTCGAGCCGCTTCGGTAAGGAGGCGGCGGCGTAGTTCAGCCCGAGGACACCCTGAACGCGCTGGCTGTAGGGCATCTGCGCGGTGCCGATGACGTTGTCGTCATCCTGTAAGAACAGGGTGAAATCGCGGTAGGCCGTCCCGTTCGGCCCAAGTACGTCGGCGCGCCAGTTCGCGGCGGACGCGCTGCCCTGCCCTGTGGCCGGATCGCGGTACGTGGCTCCTGCCGGCCCGACGACGATTGCCCCGTAAAGACCCAGACCCGGGTTCTCCAGCACGTTGCCCCAGTCGCGCACCAGCGCCGTGGTCTCGCCGACCTCAGGCGGTGCGAAGAACGTGTAGGTCCCTTCCGCGCCGGGCGCCACGGGACGGTCGTCGGCGGGATTGTAGGCCAGCATGTCGGCATGGAACGACACCGGGCCGGCCGTGCTGTTGCGCAGTTGCACCATCAAGCAGTCGCCTGAATCAATGCGCAGCGTGAGGGGCTGGGGGGCTATGGAACCGCTGGCGATGCCGTCCACGTCCTGCTGCAGCGCGTAGATCTTGCCCTTGCCGCCGAGCATCGGCAGCGGGACCTCGATGGCAGCCACGGCAAACCGCTTCCCAGGCGCGCCGCTGGGACACACAGATCCGGCAGCGCCGGGCACGCTCTCGTGTCCTGGCAGCCTCTGCAAGCCGCCGCCGGCAGAGCCGTCCAGGACGCGCAGGATGCCCCAGCTCCCTTCCCGCAGCTTCGAGGTCCGCCCGTTGTAGTAGAGGTAGTCGCCCGGCATCCCCTGCGCCCCGCCGGCCTTCGCAATGGACAGGTCGTACCGCTCTGAGATGCCGATGTGGAGCGTGTTGACCGGCGGCGAGCGGCTGCTGTATGGCTCCGCGCGGAACCAGTGCCCGTCGACGTGCCACGTGTGGACCTCGTTGCTGCCGGCCACCAGGGCGCGCATCACCACCGGGTCCCCTAGGTAGGCCTCGAGCAGCGTCGTCGCCGGGTCGCCGCGCGTCCTGGCGTCGAACAGGGTCGAGGGATCGCCGCGCCGGCGGTCCAAAGGCTCGGCGCGCATGTTGAGCGTGCTCCCGCTGGACGTGCCAAACCGTGTCAGCAGATTGCCGTCCTGCAGCAGCATCACCAGCTCTCGGAAGCTGCCGGCGATATCCACCGACACCGGTGCTTGCGTGTGCACGTCGGCAACCAGGCCGCTGTCGATGCTGGCGCCGGTGTGTGGGTCGTGGTAGCTGGAACCGGGCGGCTCGCAGATGAAGGCGCCGAACAGGCCGTGGGCCCACGAGGTCAAGGCGTCCACGTGGTCGTGGAAGTACACCGTCCCCAACTGGGTGTCGGGATACCAGCGGTAGCGGACGAACTCCGTGCTGACGATCTCCCCCCGGCCGTGTCGGAACTGGAGCGGCTCGCTCAAGGCCAGCGTAGCCCCGCTGGCCGCCGCCACCCGAGCCACCTCGAAGGTCTGATCCTCCTCCATGCCTACGCCGACGAGCACGCCCGGCTGGAAGCGCTCGGCGCTGCTCAGCCGGACCTCTTTCGCCCCGGCTGTGACTGCCTGCTGCAGGGTCTCGCCCTCGGCCTTGAACGGCCGCACCGACTGCTCGTAGTTGAACCCCGCGTCGACGCCGTCGCTGGCCTGCACGTCGAACTGCACGAAGTGCGCGTGCAGGTCGACCTTGCTCAGAAAGCCGTTCTGGCGGTCATCCTCGAGCTCGCTCTTGAGCGTGATATCCACGCAGTCCTCACCGGCGTTGGCTCGGATGGCCAGCGGCACGCGCAGGTTGGGGTTGGCCCGGATGGCGTCCTCCTCGCTGCGCAGCACGTACAGCTGGCCCGAGGGGTCGAGCACGTTGAACCGCGCATTCAGCGGGATGGGCAGGCCGATGGCATGAATCACGAACTGCTTGGGCTTGGTCCCCGTCGGGCACAGGCTCCAGGGCCCGTTCTCGCCTGGCTTGGGCAGGCTGACGCCTTCATGGATCGGCTCCAGGAAGGGCGCCGGGCCGTGATTCGGCGCGAACGGCGGGCGCTTGCCGAGATGTGGCCGCAAGAACGGATAGGCCAGCTTGCCGGTCTTGGCGTCGAAGTACAGCGGCGGCCGCGTGCCCGGTGCCGGCGAGCGGAACCCCGGCCAGGCCTGGTCGGTCTCGGGCTCATTGAGGTAGACGTCGCCTTCGCGACGCCAGTCCAGCACGGACGCGTCGTAACCCTTAGGCGCTCCTTGGGGCGGTAGCTGTCGCTCAACCCACCCCGCCAGGCTCTCGCCTGTGATCTGGAAGGTCTGCCCCTGCCAGTCCACAGTGCGGCCGATCAGCTTGTCCGAGGTTACCGCCGGCAGCATGCGGCCGGTTCGGTCGGGCAGCTCGTGCAGCGCCGGCAGCGTGTCCAGCTGCACGGTCCCGTCCTGCTTGGTGTCGTACACCCGCCACAGCATCCACATGCCGGCCAGGTAGTGGTGGGCGATGTGGCAGTGGATCAGGAAATCGCCTGCTGTCTCCTGGCAGCCGCCGCTGCCGCACTCATGCACCACGTCGTACGTCTCCGACGGCCCGATCGCCTGGGAATCCACGCGGTCGGACGCCTCGGGCGTCAGCGCCGGATGCTTGTTGAGACCGCTGTCGAAATTGGCCGACTCCACGCCCGGTTGGCGCCGCCAGCGGATGGCCCCGCCGTGCACGTGGTGTACGTGGAACACTTCCGACCCGCCGTCGACCACGCGCTCCTTCACCGGATCCCCCAGGTAGCTGCGGGCAATTGGCGTGGCTGGGTCGCCGAAGGCGTATGAGCTGTAGGGCAGGGACTTGTCGTATTTGCCCAGCAGTTGCTGCTGCAGCGCGAGCCGGTTCATAAAGGGTTCGCTGCGGTAGTTGAGGGCGCGGGCCCCAGGCCGGTAAGCGCTGGTGAAGGGATCCACTTGTGCGACCAGCCGGCCGTCCTTGTCGAGGTAGCGGAAGCTCTCGTCGCCCACTTCGTGATACAGCGTCACGAACTCGCGGAACGAGCTGCCGGATGGGTCCTGGATGATGGCTGCCCAGCCGCTTCGCAGCTCTGCCCCGCTGCTGGGCTCCAGAAACCTGGAGCCCTTGGGCTCGACCACGACTGCGCCGAACAATCCGTGGCTGGTTTGGGCGCGGACGTCGCCGTGCGAGTGGAACATGTGCGCGCCCTCAGGCTCGTCGGACGGGACGAACCACTCGTACTCGACGACCTGCCCCGGTCCCGCCTTGGCGCTCTCTTCCGTGGCCAGGGCCGGCGCGCCGCCGTCTGTCAGGTGCAGGCTCGAATCGTGGATGTGCATGCTGGCCGCCTCGCCGTTCGCCAGCTCGTTCCGGAGCGAAATGCGCAGACAATCGCCCGGGTTGACGCGCAGCACCAGCGGCTGGATGGCGTCGCCCTGGAGCCCGATCGACACCGCCGGCTCGGCCGAGCCGGCGCGGGCCGCTTTGTTCTGGGCCTCCTCCCGGCGGACCCGCGCCAGGTCCTCCTCCAGGACGTACATCCTGCCGTCCGGGTCGTGGTCCAGGAACCGGTTCAAGCTGATATCCACGCTGGTGGCCACGACGCGGAACTCCCGCCGGGGGGCGCGGGCATCGCACGGCGCGCCCGCGGAAACCGACTCAGCGTCAGGATTCGAGCCCAGCAGCGGCCCCTGGCCGGCCGAGTGGCCTTGCTCCAGGCCGGTGAAACCTGCCAGGCTGCTGGCCGGCGCCTCCGCCGGCCGGGACGAGCCCGTGCAGGCGATCGCGGCCGCGGCGATGGCGCCCGCCAGGAACAGCAGCCGGCGGCTACCCGCCGGCTGCCTCACTCGTGAACTCTCACTTCGGTTGGACGATGACCGTGCCCTTCATGCCCAGCTCTTTGTGGAACGCGCAGAAGTAGTTGTACGTGCCGGGCTTGTCGAACGTCAGCGCCCAGCTGTACCCGCCCGGGCTGAAGGGCCCCATGTCGGCTGAGTTGTAGTACTTGGTCGGATCGTAGGTTGGCGCCGGCTTTGCCGGCCACATCACCTTACCGTTCAGAAATACGTCCGGAAACGGCTGGCCGCTTGGTGGCGGCTTCATGATCAGGAAGTCGGGATCGGGCGGCGTGGGGTTGAAGGTCACGCTGTGGAAGAACACCGAAGCCCACACCACCGTGTCGCCGGCTTTGATGGTCACGTTGTTTGGGAAAAAGGCAAAGGCCTGCGCGCGATCTTCGGCGCTGATGAACTCGTTATTGCCCGCCTTGACAAAGGCGAAGCTCGTCCCGTTCGGACCCGGCTCCACCCGCGCCTGCTTGCCCTGGTCCTCCGCCTTGGCCACCAGGTCGAGCAGCGCCTTGCTCTCCTTCTGCGCCGCGGCCGTGACCGCGGCCTGCTCCGGCACGTCGGCGCCCGCCGGGAGCACCTCCACGCTGCCGGCCATCGGTGGCAGGTGCACCAGGCAGACGTACTTGAACGTGCCCGGCGTGTTGAACGTCAGCTGGAACGTGTCATTGGCTGGCTGATTGGGCGCCGGAGGGTTCTTGGACATCACCCCGGAGTTGAAGTATTTGCCCTTTTCATAGCTCTCGGCCGGCGTGCCCGGCATCCTGGTCGGGAAAACGACCTGCGCGTTCAGCTTCAAGTCCTCGCCCGGCTTAACCGCCGTCGGGTCGGCCACTAGGAACGGCACCACGTCGTCGGGATCGCCGTCCTTGAGCGGCACCGGCGTCTTCAGAGACGAGGCCGGGACGCCCTGGTAGAAGGTGACCGTGTGAATCTCCCCCGAGTTGATCTTCCAGGTCACCGTGTCCCCGGCGCGGATACGCAGGTTGCCAGGGAAGAAGCCGATCGCCTGGCGAGTGTCCTGATCGGTGCCGACCAGCACGGTGATGTTGCGCCCCGCCGCGGCCGGCTTGGCTGAGGCTGCTGCCGACGCCGCCGGTTTGGCCGACGCCGAGGCGGCTGGCTTCGCCGAGGCTGAGGCCGCCGGTTTGGCCGACACCGCGCCTGACGCCGCCGCGGAAGGCTTGGCCGGAGCCGCCGAAGCAGGCGCCGAGGATGGTGAAGCCGCCGGCGCGGTCCCACCGCAGCCGGCCAGCAGGAATGCGCCGGCCAGCAGAAATGACAGGCTTCTTCGCATAGATGAACCCTCCCCTTGTGTTGATCGTTGTTGCAGGTCGCCGCTCAACCTAAGCCGAACGGCGCGTCCATCAAAAGGGAAAAAGCGGCATGCTTTTTGCACACTTACGCACCCCGGATTGCCGCCGGATTACGTCATCCCCGGGTTGCAGCCCATCGACAACGACGTCCCTCGGCCCGCACGAGGGCGCGCTGCGCATCATCCGCGGCGTCCTCAAGGCCGGGGTGATCGGCCTCGACGAAGCGGTGCGGAAGTACCTTACTTCGCGTCCAGCTCCTTAACCGCGCGCTCCAGCGGCGCTGGGTCGATGAAGTCGGCCGGGTTCTTGCCTTGGCCGCCCGGGAACAGCGGCAGCAGCGTTTGGATGCCCTCGATGGTTGGCCTGGGCGGATTGGCCCAGTCGTTCATCTGCGTCTTGTACGCGGCGTCCAGCACCGCCGGATCGGTCTCCTTGGTCCGCTCCGACAGAATCTTCTTGGCCTCCTCGGGATTCGCCGGAGCGAATCGAACTGCCTGCACGAAGGCCTTGAGATAGCGATTGACCATGTCCGGCTGCTCGCGGAGGTAGCGGCGCGTCGTCACTACCCCGTCGGTTGGATACGGGATGTTCAGCGGACGCACGTCGAAGATCAGCTTGAATCCCGCTTTCACCGCCGTCTCGTCGAATGGCGGCGGTACCAGGATGCAGTCGACCGCTTTATTCTGGAGCGCCGCCAGCTGACCCGGCTGGGTGTCCAGGTAACTGATCTTCACGTCGGTGCCAGGAGTCAAGCCGTATTTGGGCAGTACCGAGCGCGCAACCACGTCAGTCACGGTGCCGGCACGCGTCACCGCCACCGTTTTGCCCTTCAAATCCTCGATCTTGGTGATGTTCGGCTGCCCGACGAATTTGACGTCGGCGTACGGCACGTGGGTCGCCAACGACACGGTGTCCTGGCCCTGGAGCTGCGCCTGGACCGAGGCCGCGGCCTGGGCTTCGATGATGTTCACGTCGCCCGACACCAGCGCCGGGATGGCCGTCGTGCTGCCCTGGACGTAAGAGATGGCAGGGTCCAGGCCCTGCTCCTTGAAGAAACCTTTGGTGTCGGCGATCCAGGTCGGCAGCGTGGTCGTGCTGATCGCCACGAAGGCGATCTTGATTGGCCGCGGGCCGCTGGCAGCAGGCTTAGCCGCGGGTGACCCGCTGGCCGCGGCCGATGCGCTCGCCGCCGGTTTGATGGAAGTCGCCACCGATGCGGCCGGCTTGGTCGACGCAGATGCGGCGGGCTTGGTGGGCGCGGAGCTTGGTGTTGCAGGGGCGGAGCTTGGCGCGGGAGCGGTGGCCCCGCCGCAAGCCGCCAAGAGCAGCGTCAAAGGCACGATCCAGGTCGCACGAAACATGGCCCTTCTCCCCGATGTAGAGGTAGGCGTATCCTACACACACCGAGAAATCGGAAGGAGAAGACGAATGCAGAGCTTCCGCCTGCTCAGCGCCCTTTCACTTGCCGCGGTCTTCAGCCTCGCCGCCTGCAGCGGCGGAACGACCGCCCCGGCCAGCACCGCCCCGCCACCCAGCTCGGCCGCGGCCAAGCCCGCCGGCAGCGCCGCCGCCTCGCCCGCCGCCAGCGCCAGCGCCAAGCCGGCCGCCAGCGCGCAAGCCGCTGGCAGCGCCGCGGCCAAAGCTGAAGCCAAGCCCTCGGTGAGCGCCAAGCCCTCGCTCGCTCCCGCGGCGCCCGGTACGATCCTGGCCGCCTACAGCGAGCTCACGCCCATCAACACCCCCCTCTGGGCCGCCGTCGACACCGGCATCTTCAAGAAGAACGGCCTGAACGTCGACGCCCGCCTTATTGAGAGCTCCCTCGGCGTCGGCGCGTTGATGTCCGACGAGGTCAAGTTCGCCGCCATGGGCGGCTCCGAGACGCTCGCGGCCACTGTCGAGGGCGCCGATCTGGTGGTTATCGCGGTGCTCTCGCCCGTGTACCCCTACAAGCTCGAAGTCGTCTCCTCGATCAAAACGCCCCAGGACCTGAAGGGCAAGAAGCTGGGCATCAGCCGCATCGGATCGTCCTCCGACAGCGCCACCCGCGCCGCCCTCAAGCGCTTCAACCTCGATCCCGACAAGGACGTGCAGCTGGTCCAGGTCGGCTCGCTGGCCACGCGCATGGCCGCCCTCACCAGCGGCGCCCTCGACGGCGCCGTCGCTGCCCTGCCGGACACGGTCGACATGGAGAAGCAGGGCAACCTGCACCCGCTGCTCGATCTGGCCGCCGAGAAGCTGCCCGCCGTCAACAACACCCTCGTCGCTCGCCGCGCGTATATCAACGCCAACAAGGAGACCACCCAGAAGTACGTCGACTCGGTCGTTGAAGGCATGGCCCGGATGAAGAAGGACAAGGGGCTGATGATCGAGCTCATCAAGAAGTATCTGAAGGACCGCAGCGGCAGCGACCAGGCGCTGGATGAGACGTTCAACTTCTACGCCAACAGCGTCTTCCGCATCCCGCCGGCCGCCAGTCCCGAGCTGTTCGCCGACGCCATGGAGCAATTGGCCCAGAAGAACCCCAGGGCCAAGCAGTTCGACCTCAACAAGCTCATCGACAACTCCTTCGTGCAGGACGCCGACAAGCGCGGAGTAGGCAAGAGCTGAAGTTCGGCATCTTCGCCCTTCCCACCTACTACGCCGAGACCGACGGCAGCGTCAACGACTTCTACCGGCGCGTCCTTCAGCTGCTCGAGGACAGCGAGCGGCTGGGCTTCGATGCCGCGTGGGCCAACGAGCACCACTTCCACCCCTACGGCGGCATGATCCCGTTCCCGCCGGTCATGCTGGCGGCTGTGGCTGCGCGTACGTCCCGAATCCGGCTGGGCACGTCGGTGGCGCTGCTGCCGCTGCATCATCCCCTCCACCTGGCGGAGTCCTATGCCATGCTCGATCAGATCTCCGGTGGGCGCCTGGAGCTCGGCGTCGGCCGCGGCTTCGTGGCCTATGACTACGCCACCTATGGCGTCCCCGTGGAAGAAGGACAGGCGAGACTCCTCGAGACGCTCGAGGTCATGCTCGAGGCCTGGCAGCGGCAGCCGTTCAGCTACCACGGCCGCTTCTTCCGGTACGAGAACGTTTCGGTGTTGCCGGCGCCCATGCAGCGGCCGCACCCGCCGGTGTGGATCGCCTGCACCTCGAACCCGGAGGGCTTCGCCTGGGCCGGGCGGCAGGGCTTCAACTTGCTGACGGTCAGCCACGTCCGCACGCTCGACAAGTTGCGGGAGTCGATCGACATCTACCGCCAGGCGGCCCGCGACGCCGGGCACGATCCGGCCGGGCTCGAGGTTGGGACGCATTTTCAGGTGTACTGCCGCGAAGACCGCGACGAGGCCGTCCGCGACGGTTGCGCCGCCATCCGCCGCTACGGCGAGCTCAACTCGGCCGCGCGCACGCAGGGCAGCGCCACGCTCGCCAGCCGCGATCGCGATCCTCCCGAGGAGCTCATCGCCACCGGCCGGGTCTGCATCGGCACGCCCGACGACTGCGTCGCGATCCTGCGGAATGCGCGCGATGAGCTTGGCCTGACCGAGGTCGACTGCACCTTTTACTTCGGCGGCCTCGATTACGTCAACGCCCGTCGGTCCTTCGAGCTGTTCGCGCACGAAGTGATGCCGAGAGTTAGTTCAACTCGGGTCGAGGAGAAAGTCCTGCCATGAACGAAAGCCCCTACAAGACCTTCACCGTCCGCCCCCAGCTGCTGGAGAGCGGCAAGCAGAGCCACCGGCTCGTGAACAATGAGCACGTGAGCCTGGGCGTGCAGGTCGTCGCCCAGGGCGGGGAGACCAACCTCCACGCCCACTCGGCCGCCGACGAGATCTGGTACGTGCTGCAGGGGCAGGCCACGTTCTACGGCGAGGGCGACGAGATCATCGCCAAGCTCGGCCGCAATGAGGGCCTGCTCATCCCCCGCGGCGCGCCCTACTGGTTCGAGAGCTCGCAGCCCGAGAACCTGGTCATCCTGCGCTTCGGCGCCAAGGTCGAGAGCGCCGGGCCGGACAAGCGCATCGACTATGCCGAGCGGCACTACGTCATCGCCCACGGCGTGGAGGGCGGAGTCGACGCCCAGGTCGCGGCCGGCAAGAAGCCCTGGCCGGTCAAAGTGGCCGAGGGCAAGTTCTTCGGGAAGTAGTCCGGCTCATGTCGAGGACGCCTCGGGCGCTGGGGTTCGCGCTGGCGCTCTTGTTGAGCGCCTGCGGCGGCGCGGCAGCTCCCGCTGGGCCTAGCTCAGCCCAGGCGAAGCCGGCCGGTTCGGTGAGCCCCAAGCCAAGCGCCGCGTCCGCCGTCCCCAAACCCTCCGGCAGCGCCCTCAATATCGCCTACGTCGCGCCGGCCGACTCCTTCCTGTGGGAGATGATCGCCTACAAGCGCGGCCTCTTCCAGCAGTACGGCGTGGCCGTGAACGAGCCGGTCTTCGTCGGCGGTACCCCTCGCCTCGGCCAGGCGCTCGTTGGCGGCAGCTTCGACATGGCCGGTGTGGGCTTCGCCGCGGCCATCGACGCCAACGCCGCCGGCGCCGACCTCGAGGCCGTGGCCTCGGTCAGCAAGTACGCCGGCTTCTCGCTTCTGCTGCCGCCCGGCTCGCCCATCAAGGAGCCAAAGGATCTCAAGGGCAAGACCATCGTCCTCTCCCAGATCGGCGACACTGCCGACGGCTTTCTGACCACGCTCCTCGAGAAGAACGGGCTGAGCCGCGCCTCCGACGTGAAGGTCACCCAGGCCGGCTCGACCTCGAACGCCCGCCTCCAGCTCTTCGGCAAGCAGGCCGACGCCGCTTCAGTCGGCAACTCCGAGGCCTTCATCGGCCAGGCGGCCGGCGGGTCCATCCTGGCCAACTCCCGGCAGCTCGGGCAGCTCCAGCCCCAGGGCTCGGTCTTGGTGCGCAAGTCCTGGGCGGAGTCGCACCGGCCTCAGGTGGTCGGCGTGCTCAAGGCCATGCTGGCCTTCATGGCCGACTACCGCACCGGCCGCGAGCGCGGCATCCAGCTCCTGCAGGACAGCGGCTGGTTCAAGGACGTCTCCACGGACGTCCTCGGCCTCATCTACAAGGACGATATCGAGAACTGGTCCGAACAGCCGCTCGTAGACGAGGACGCGGTGAAGGCCGTGATCCAGCTCGAGGCCGGGCGCAACGCCGCCGTGGCCAAGCTTGATCCCAAGTCCCTGTACGACAACTCCTACGCGCAGGAGGCCAGCCGGTAAAGACCTGTCGGAGGCTGCTGGGCGGCTAGCCTCGGCTGGCCGTCTCCCACAGGTTCTCGGTCGCCTCGATGACCGGCCGATCGGCCCCGACGATTTCCTCGAACGTCGGCTTGGGCATGCCCGGCCGCCACGTGAGGTCGCTCAGTTCAATCCGGTTGCCCGAGGGATCGCGCAGGAAGATCTCTCGGCCCGGAAAGTAGCCCTTCTCGCGGTAGTAGACCGGCTCGGCCGGGATGATGCCGCGCTCGTACAGGGTCCTGGCCGCCTTCTCCCACTCCTCCGGCTCCAGCTCGAAAGCCCAGTGCAGCGGGTAGTCCTGCTCGGGCCTGCGATGAGCCGGGTCGCTCCGCTCGCACAGCAGGAACTTCTGGCCGCCCACCTCGAAGCAGCACATCTTCCCGCCCGATAGCCGGCCCACGAAATCCATCCCGAGGACGTCCTTGTACCAGGCTTCCGCCTCCTCCAGGTTGTCGACGCCGATCGCCCAGTGCGTGATGCCGCGGATCTTGAACATGGCGAGGGCAAGCGTACCGAAATTTGGTATGGTGCCGCCAGCATGAATCGACGCCAATTTCTGCGATTAGGTTTAGGTCTTGCCGGCGTGTCCGTGCTCGCCGCTTGCGGCGGCGCGGCGGCGCCATCATCCGCCCCTGCCAGCCCGGCGAGCGCAGCCCCCGCCAAGCCGGCTTCGGTCGCGCCGGCTTCGGCCAGCGCGAAACCCGCGGCCTCTGCCGCCGCAAGCGCATCCGCCAAGCCTGCTGCTTCCGCTGCTGCCTCCGCCAAACCCGCCGCCTCGGCGGTGCCACAGGCTACCGGCAAGCCCGCCCCGGCAGGCGGCGTCACCGTGAAGGTCGCGACCGTGGGCGCAACCTCCGACGTTGGCTTCTACATCGCCGACGAGCGCGGCTACCTCCAGGAAGAGGGCCTCGGCATCTCCTTCGAACGCGTCCAGTCAGGGCCGCAGATGATCCCCTTCCTGGCCAGCGGCCAGCTCGACGTCGCCGGCGGCAGCACCAGCGGCGCGCTGTACTCCGCCGTTCAGCGCGACATCCCGCTGCGCATCGTCGCCGACAAGGGCTCCCATCGGCCGGGCTTCACCTTCGCCTACGTGCTCGTCCGCAAGGACTTGGTCGACGGCGGCCAGGTGAAGGGCTGGGCGGACCTCAAGGGCAAGAAGGTCGCCATCAGCAGCACCGACAACTCGGGCGAGGTCTTTGTCGACAAGACCATGCGCAGCGTCGGCCTGACCATAAAGGACGTGGATAACCCCATCCTCGGCTACCCCGATCAGGGCGCAGCCTTCCTGAACAAGGCTATCGACGCCGCCCAGACCATCGAGCCCTTTGCCACGCAGTGGGTCGAACGCGGCCTCGCCGTCACCATGCCCGACAAGGACAAGGTCTACCCCAACTACCAGGCCGCGGTGCTGATGTACGGCCCCAAGTTCGTGGCCGAAAGGCCCGAGGTGGGCAAGAAGCTCATGGTCGCCTACCTGCGCGGCGTGCGCGACTACAACCTGGCCATGACCAAGGGTAAGGACAAGGAAGCGGTCATCCAGACCATGATCAAGTACAGCACCGTCAAGGATCGGGCCCTGTACGACAAGATCGGTGAGCCCGGCCTCAACCCCGATGGCCTGCCCTACGAGGACGACCTGGCCTACCAGCAGGACTTCTTCATCTCGCGCGGGTATCAGAAGGAGAAGCTCGACCTCAAGACTGTCCTCGACCACCAGTTCGTGAACTACGCGCTGGACCGCCTTGGAAAGTACAGCGGGTGATCTTCTCCCCCCGCTTCCTCGTCTCGGCAACCCTGGGTCTGCTTCTGGCAGCCTGCGGCGGAGCCGCCTCTTCCCCGCCTCCGAGCGTTCCGGGACAGAGCTCGGCCCCCGCGAAGCCCGCCGGAAGCGCGGCCCCCGCAAGCGCCAGTCCTAAACCCGCCGGCTCCGCCGCTGCTTCAGCCAAGCCGGCCACTGCCACCAAGATGACCGCCGGCTACTCGGTCATCTCCGCCAACCAGATCCAGCTCTGGGCGCCGGCCGAAGGCGGCTTCTTCGCCAATGAGGGCCTGGACGTCCAGGTGGTCAAGGCCGGCGCCGGCACGGTGGGCCTCTCGGCGCTGCTCGGCGGCGACATCAACATGCTCATCACTTCGTCGACGTCGACCATGAACGCCGTCGTGGAGGGCGCGCCCCTGGTCTACATCGGCTCGACCATGGAGCGCATCATCCAGTTCATGGTCGCCAAGAAGGACCGCGCCGATCTGAGCGGCGCCAAGGACCTCAAAGGCAAGAAGCTGGGCGTGACTACCCCGGGCTCGTATTCCGACACCGCCGGCCACCTTGTGGCCAGGCAGGCCGGCCTCGAGGAGGGCAGGGACTACACCATCATTCGCCTGAACGACATCCCCACCATCCAGGCCGCCGTTCAGAACGGCGCCATCGACCTGGGCATGGTCGACAGCGCCGCCACCATGGCCGGCGATCTCAAGGTCATCGCCGATCTGGCCAAGATCGACGTGCCGGTGTCGACCATCGGCTTCGCCACCTCCCGGAGCTGGTACGACCAGCATCCCAATGAGATCAAGGCCTTTGGCCGCGCCTACTCGGCCGCCATGAAGCGCGTCAAGAGCGACCCCGAATTCGTCGCCAAGGTGCTGACCAAGTACCTCCAGATCGACGACCGCGAGAAGCTGCGGGCCATCGCCGCCGAGGCGCTGCCGGTCATCAATGATGAGCTCAGGCTCGACCAGCAGGGCCTGGACAACGCGCGCCAGTTCGCCAGCCTCAGCCTGCCCAAGCTGCAGCAGTTCGACGTCGCCAAGATGATGCCCTGAAGGAGGCAGCCATGAGTCTCGATCTCCTCATCCGCCATGGCCTGGTCGTAGACGGATCGGGCCTGCCCGGCTATCGCGCCGACGTCGGTGTGAAGGACGGCCGGATCGCCGAGATCGGCCGGCTGCGCGACGGCGCGGCGCGCACCATCGACGCCGAGGGACTGGTGGTGGCGCCCGGCTTCATCGATCACCACACCCACCTGGACGCGCAGATCCTGTGGGATCCCTACGGCACCTCCGAGCCGGCCCACGGCGTAACGACCATCGTGATGGGCAACTGCGGCCTGGCCTTGGCGCCGGTCCGGCCCGGCGGCGAAGATGCCCTGGTCAAGAGCTTCGTCCGCGTCGAGGCCATGCCCCGCGAGGCGCTGGTCGCCGGCGTGCCCTGGGGCTGGCGCTCCTATGGCGACTATCTCAGCGCCCTGGAGGGCAAGGTCGGCGTCAACGTCGCTGGCCTGGTGGGCCATATTGCCGTCCGCCACGCCGTCATGGGCGAGGAGGCCGTCGAGCGCGAGGCCACCGACGAGGAGATCGAGGCCATGCAGGCTCTCGTCGCCGAAGCGCTGGCCGGCGGCGCCCTGGGCGTCTCCACCAACCGCAATGAACGCCACTTTCGGGAGGACGGCAAGCCCGTCTCCAGCCGCCTGGCTACCGACGACGAGCTGTTCGCGCTGTGCGACGTCTTCGCCGCGGCCAATCGCGGCGTGATCCAGGTCATCCTCGGCTTCAACAAGGTCGAGCAGATTCCCTGGTACGACGCGCTGGCCAGGCGCACTGGCCGGCCCGTCATCTGGCAGATCGTGCTCCACAGCTGGAACCAGCCCACGCTTTGGCGCGAGCAGCTCGATGCCATTGCCCCCACCTTCCACGATGGCTACCGCGCGTACGGCCTCACCAACACCGCGCCGTTGTACCGCCGCTTCACCATCGACAACGTGCAGATCTTCGACGAGTTCCCGGTCTGGAAAAACGTCATGTTCCTGCCGCGGGAGGTCCGCAACCAGGCCCTCCGCGACCCCGCCACGCGCCAGAAGCTCAAGGACGACTTCAACGCCGACCGGCCAACGACCTTCCACCGACGCTGGGACCTCCTCGAGATCATCGCCGCCGGCAGCCCGGAAAACCGGCCGCTCGTCGGCAAAACCGCCGCCGATCTCGCCGCCAGCCGCGCGCAGGATCCCATCGACGCCTTCCTGGACGCCTGCCTGGACGATCCCGGCCTCACGTTCCTCACCGCCAACGGCGGCGATCCGCGGGCCACCGGCCAGATCCTGCGCAGCCCCTACATCCTCATCGGCGAATCCGACGCCGGCGCCCACGTGCAGTTCGACGCCAATTTCGGCTACGGCACCTTCCTGCTGGCCAACTGGGTCCGCCGGGAGGGGCTGATGCCGCTCGAGCAGGCTATCCACAAGCTGACCTTCCAGGTGGCCTCGATCTACGGCCTCCAGGATCGTGGCCTGCTCCGGCCTGGCTATGCCGCCGACCTGACACTGTTCGATCCCGACGCCGTTGCGCCCTGCCAGCCCGAGTGGGCTCAGGACTTCCCCGCGAATACCAGGCGCATGGTTCAGCGATCGGAGGGCCTGTACTACACCATCGTCAACGGCCGGGTCATCTACGACCATGGCCACCTGTCGGGAGACCTGCCGGGATCGGTGCTGCGCGCCAGCTAAGATCTGCCCCTGCATGCACGACGACGATTTTGAGCACGAACACTACTACGAGCAGGGCGATCCGACCGAGATGGCCCTCGCCACCGGCGAGCTGGTGCGCCTCACCACCGTCGGCATCGACGTGGGCTCCTCCACCTCGCACCTCATGTTTTCCGTGCTGTTCCTCAAGCGTCAGGGCGAGGCCCTCTCCAGCCGCTACGTAGTGGTCCTGCGCGAGGTCGCCTACCGCTCGCCGGTGCTCCTCACCCCTTACACCCCCGACAACATGATCGACGCCAGGAAGCTGGGCGACTTCGTCCACGAGTCCTACTACGCCGCCGGCCTCAAGCCCAAGGAGGTTGACAGCGGGGCAATCATCCTCACCGGCGAGGCCCTCAAGCGGGAGAACGCCCGGGCCATCGCCGAGACCATCGCCGGCGAGTCGGGCCGCTTCGTCTGCGCAACCGCCGGCCACAACCTCGAGGCCGTGCTGGCCGCCCATGGCTCGGGCGCGGCCGCCCTCTCCTACCAGACCGGCCAGACCATCCTGAACGTCGACGTCGGTGGCGGCACTACCAAGCTGGCCCTCATTCACGACGGTGAGATCGTGGGCACGGCCGCCGTCAACGTCGGCGGGCGCCTGGTCGCCCGGGACGGCGAGGGGCGCCTGGTGCGCATCGAGCCCGCGGCCCGGCTCGTCGCCGAAGAGCTGGGCATCCAGTTGGAGCTGGGCAGCCACCCGGAGCCCCACCTGTTCGAGAAACTGGCCGGCAAGCTGGCCGAGGTCCTCGTCGAGGTCGTTCAGCTCTCGGCGGCCGGCCATCACCATCACCATGGCCATGACCACAACGGCGACGGACATCACCACGACGAGCTCTCCCCGCTCGCCGGCGAGCTCATGCTCACCCCCAGGCTCCACTCCCACCACAATGTGGACGCCATCACCTTCTCGGGCGGCGTCTCCGAGTTCCTGTACGAGCGTGAGGACCGCGACTTCGGCGACCTCGGCCGCCACCTGGCCGATGCCGTTCGGCGCCGCATCGCGGGCGGAGAGCTCCCGGCTCCTCTAGAGCAATCGGGAGAGCGCATCCGCGCTACGGCTATCGGCGCCTCGCAGTTCACGGTGCAGGTCAGCGGCAACACCATCGCCGTTTCGAAGCCCAAGCTGCTGCCCATCCACAACCTGCCCGTCGTCCACCCGCGCCTGCCGCGCGGCGAGTCGGTCCAGCCGCTGGCTATCGCCCAGGCTATCCGCCAGGCCTATCAGCGCCTGGACCTGGTGCCCGGCGAGCAGCGCATCGCGCTGGCGCTCACCTGGAACGGCACCCCCAGCTACGAGTCGCTCTACAACCTGGCCGCGGGCATCAAGCGCGGGCTCGAGCCCGGCCTGGCCGCTGGCCACCCGCTGGTCGTCGTCTTCAACAGCGATTGCGCCAATAACATTGGGCACATCCTGCGCGACGACCTGCAGGTGACCAACGACGTGATCTCAATCGATGGCATCGAGCTGAAGGAGTTCGATTTCATCGACATCGGCGAGGTCATCCAGCCGGCTATGGCCGTGCCTGTAGTCGTGAAGTCCCTGGTCTTCCCGGCCCTCAGCGCTCAGCACGGCGAGATCCTGGACTAGGGTTTCCCCGCGCCGGCCGCCGCCGTGGACTTGCCGCCCGAGGCTGCCGCCGCCGGCTGCCCGCCCGCGTTGGCGCTCCCGCCCGACGACGCTGCCTGGCCCGTCGAGCTGCTGCCCGATCCGGCCTGACCGGCGCCGCCGCTCGTCTGGGCTGTCGAAGCGACTGTCTGGCCTTGCGTTTGCCCGCCCTTGGCCACCGTCGACGTCGACTGGCCGCTGCCTGACGACGCTGCGCCGGAGACGGCCGCGCCCTGCGCCTGGCCGCCCTGGGCCACCGTCGCTACCGTGCTGCCGGGAGCGCTCGGCGGTGCGCTGGGGCCGGAGCCCGCGTTACCGGCGTTCCCCTGCCCCTGTCCGCCGTTGGCGGCGTTCGAGGCGTTGCCCTGCGCTTGGCCGTTGTTGCCGCCGCTCTGGCTATTGCTCGCCGCCACCGCTGAGACCTCGCTGCCATGCGTGTCTCCGCTCTGCGCGGCCGCCGACTCTGTCATTCCCTGCTGGTTGGCCGGGACGGAGGGTGGGGCGCTCGGCGGAGGCGAGGGCCTGTTGGTCCGTGCAATGGCTGAGACCGCCGTTCCGTGGTTGCCGCCAGGCGACGCAGCGGGTGCCGGGTCTTGGCCGCTCGTCGAGCTGGCCTGATCGTCGGAGCTGGGCTTGCCGCCGTTCGGCCGGCTGTCCCGCAGCTCCTCTGAAGGCGAGATCTTGGCCACCGCGGAAATGTCCTGGCCCTTGCCTCCGTCGGGATCGAGCGCGCGCGCAATGGCCGACACGATCTGGCCGTGCGTAGTGTCGGGAGGCACATCCGTGGGCGGGTGATCGGCTGCGGGGCCGGCATCGCTATCGCCGCCCGAGCCGTTCTGGTGTTCGTCCGCGGCGCTGGGGCTGAATGAACCGGCGAACGCGCTGACGCACCCGCCGATGGCGTGCTGGCCGGCGGTCAGCTGTAGCTTGCAGGCGTCCACCGCGGCCTGCACCTGCTGCCCCCAGGCGGCGGGATTCGGACCGCCGGCTGCTGCCGCGGCTGCCCCGGTGCTGCCCAGCAGTGCCGCGGCTGCCAGCCCGGCCGCCGCCTTGGAGGTGAATAGGGATGAGAAATTTTTCGCCATGGGGCGTCTCCTTCTGTGCTCCAGGTACCGCGCATCAGCCGGCGCCGGCTGCTCGCTCTCCGAGGAGAACAGGCGCTGCAGCTCCCCTTCCAGCCAGCCGTCGAACTCGTCGATGCGTGGTTCCCTGTGCATGTGTTTTCCTAAGAGACGCCCAGCTCGGGCAAAGTAACCATTCTTTCGGACAGCTCCGCGCGCAGCCGCTGCTTGGCCTTTGCCAACCGCGAGGCCACAGTGCTTTCCGGAATGCCGAGCACGTGCGCAATCTCCCGGTTGCTGTAGCCGTGGTAGTGGCGGAGCACGATGGCCGCCGCCTGTTCCGGGGGTAGCCGGCGAAGCCCTTCGCTCAGCTCGAGGCGCAGGCCGGTCGGCTGCGAATCATAAGCGCGCGGGTTTCCCAGGCGCCGGATGAGCTGCTCCACCTGCCGCGGCTTGCTCCATCGGAGATGTGATTTGGCCACGTTGAGCGCAATCCGCTGAAGCCATACCTCCGCGGGCGCGTCGCCTCGCCACTTCCGCCACGAGCGATACGCCCGCACGAACGCTTCCTGGACGCAGTCTTCGGCCGCCGCCCGGTCGTCCACGATGGCGCTCAGCAGGACCAGCAGCTTCGCGTAGCTCGCGCGGTAGAGCCGGTCGAAGTCGTCATCCGATCCGGCCGCCAGCGCGGGAGTGGCCGCTGGCGCAGCGAAAGCCGTGGCCATGGCGGCACCCTAGCGGACTGCCGCCTGCGCGTGCAGAGCGAAATGCAGCTTTGTGCATGCCGAATACGCCGGTTTCGCCCAGGTAATTCGCGCATACGCCGCTGCTGGCCGGCGCGCCGAAGCGTCAGACTTGCAGCCTACGCGGCCGGAGAGCGCAGCGTCCGGTAGCGCTGGGGCGTGACGCCGTACCAGCGCTTGAAGGCGCGCAGGAACGGGCCCGGCTCGGAGTAGCCGAGCAGGTAGGCAATCTCGCCCACGCCCAGCGAGCCATTGGCCAGGTAGCGACGCGCCGCCTCCCGGCGCAGCTCATCCAGCACGCGCTGGTATGACGTGCCCGAGGCGGCCAGCTGGCGCTGCAGCGTGCGCGCCGACGTGGCCAGCTCGCGCGCCACGCTCTCGATGCCCAGCTCTCCACTGCTGAGGCGTGCTGCTAACGCGCGGCGCACTTCCCAGGGCGCTTGCCGGATGGCGCCGGCCAGCGGCAGCCTGGCGTCGGCTTGCCGGGCGAGCAGCGCGTTCAGGATGGGATCGCCGCGCTTCAACGGCAAGTCCCAGGCCTCCGCCGCCACGCTGAAGCCGGCCCAATCTGCGCCCGTCGCCACCGGGCACTCCAGCGCCTGCTCGAACTCGCCGGCGTCGTCTGGCCGGTGGCGGAAGCTCACCTCGGCCGGGCGGAACCTGCCGTCCGCTTCCTGGCGCAGGCGGAAAATGGTCAGGGCTACCGTCAGCTCCACGCCGAACGGCGGGCCAACACTCTCCACGATCAGCCGGTGCTGCCCGCGGTTTTCCTGGATCTCGAGGCGCTGGGGCGCGTCAACCAGCGAGCTGTATCTTGCCAGCCGCTCCAGCCCTAGCCCGACAGTGCTGGCTGTGCTCACCAGATACTCGAGCAGCGCAAACGTCCCAAATGGGATCGCTTGGGCCAGCCGCAGCGCGAGGTTGGGCACGAACCGCTGCCGCAGCGCCTCGTCGAACAGCAGGCCGTAGACGTCGCACGGCATCCGCGCGTCTGGATCGTCCAGCACGTGCGACTGCAGCCCGCTCGACGCCAGCAGCGCGGTGCGGTCGTATCCAAGCTGGACGAACGCCTCGATCAGCGCCCGAATCTCGCCCGCCGGAGCGGTGGGCGCACTGCTGGCGTGTTCGGTCAACGCGCTGGCGTCCGCGGTCATCGACGCTTGCCCTGGTGCCTCCCGATCATAAGTCCGCGGATCAGCCACTGCAGCGAGGGAAGCGATGCGGGCATTCATCTATCTGGGAGCCGGTGCAGTATCGTGGATGGGCGTGGCAGCGTGGCCCGAGCTGGGCTTCGCCGCCTGGCCGGCGTTGGTCCTGCTGCTGCATGCTGCCCGAGCCCTCGCGCCGTTCCCCGGTCTGATCTATGTCTGGATGGCGTTTTTCCTGGCGTTGACCGTTGGCCTGGGCGACAGCCTGCCGCTGCCCTTCCCGGCCAAACTGCCGGTTACCGCCACCACCGCGATCTTCGCTACGCTGCCCTTCGTCTGCGATCGGCTGCTGGTGCCGCACGGCGGCGGCGGCTGGCTGGCGCATGCGGTCTTTCCGGTTGCGTGGGTAGCGGTGGAGTTTGCAGTCGCACGGCTCACGCCCTATTCAACCTGGGGCGCATTGGCCTACACCCAGGTGTGCAACAAGCCGCTGCTGCAGGTCGCCTCGATCACCGGTCTATTCGGTGTCAGCTTCATGGTGGCGTGCGGCGTGGCGACTATCGACACCTCCTGGGAGACCGGCGCCCTCGGCCTGCCGGCCGCCGTCTATGGCCTCGCGCTGATGCTGATCCTCGGCTTCGGCGTGGTACGCCTGCGCAGCTTCCGGCCGGGCCGCGCCGTTCGCGTCGCCGCCCTCACCCACCCGACGGACTTGATGCCTCCAGATGAGATGCCGCGCCTGGACGAGGGCCGCATCACCCCCGAGGAGTACGACGGCGTCCGCGCCAAGCTGGCCTGTTTGCAGGAGTGGTTCCTGGACACTGCCCGTCGCGAAGCCAGGGCCGGCGCACGCCTGGTGGCCTGGGCCGAGGGCAACCTGCTGGTCCTGCAGTGCGACGAGCAGATGTTCCTCCAGCGCGCCGCCGCGCTGGCCCGCGAGGAAGGGGTGTACCTGCTGATGGGCTTGGCCACCATCCACGATGGCTCCGATAAGCCATTCGAGAACAAAGCCATCCTGCTGTGCCCGGATGGCAGCACGGCCTTCTCCTACCGCAAGAGCCGTCCCGTCCCCGGCTGGGAGGCCGGCATCATCCGTCGAGGCGACGGCCGCCTACCCGCGGCCAGCACGTCCCTGGGCCGGCTGGGCGCTGCCATCTGCTTCGAGCTGGATTTCCCCCATTACATGCGTCAGCTCGGCCGGGCCGGCATCGACCTGCTGATCGTGCCGGCGAATGACTGGCTGGCGATTAAACAGCGCCACTTGGACATGGCCATCGTCCGCGCGGTGGAGAACGGCACGCCCATGCTGCGCGCCGCCAGCTCCGGCGTGTCCGCCGCCGTCGATCGCCTCGGCCGTGTCCTCGCCAGCTCCGATGCCTTTGTCGCCGGCGGCCGCGCGCTGGTCGCCCAGCTTCCCCTCGGCGGCGTCCGCACCTTCTACGGCCGCGTCGGCGACGTCTTCGCCTGGCTGTGCACCGCGGCGCTCGCCGCCTTCATCTTCGGGCATTTGGTCGCTCGGTCATAAGCTGAAGCCGCGGCCTCGTCCGCTACGAAGGAACCATCCGCGAGCCGTCCGGCCCAAGGTGAACCCGACCGTCCGGCCGTCCGCGCCCTCTTTTTAGCCCGCTCTCAGCGTCGGCTTGGCTTCCGCTCATGTGCACTCGCTACCGTTGACCCCATGGCGACCGACTCCTATCTGCTCACCCGCCGGCAGGCCTTGCGCGTGGCGCTCGGCAGCGCTGCCCCCCTTGCCTTTGGCCCCATCCTGGCCGCGTGCGGCGGCGTGCAGGCGCCCCCGCGCGCCCCCGCGGCCGGCGCCGCGGCGTCCGTCTCGCCCAGCCCGAGCCCCGCCGGCCAGACGCTGACCACCCAGCTCTACATGCCCAATGAGCCGCGCAATAACAGCGATGGCATCTTCAACCAGAAGACGGTGATGACCGTGGCCGATGGCCCAAACGCCTCCAAGCAGGCCACGTTTAACTTCGTCCTGAATTCGGCCTAGGCGGCCACGGCTACGGCGCGAACTGTGTGCGCCTGCAGCTTCGGCAGGACCTCGCTCGCGAACCGCCGGATCTGATTCACGAACAGCTCGTGCGGCAGCCCGCCGCGGTTCATGCTGACCAGCACTGTCTCGGCGCCGACATGGTCCACCTCGTCGATGATGCGCTCCGCCACCTCGTCCGCGGTGCCCCACGGCCATGTCTCGGCCTGCCGCGCCACATCCTCCATGGTCATGTCGCGGTAGTCCTCGCGGGCACGCTGCGCGAAACGCAAGTTCTCCGGCCGAACGTAGTCGAACGCGCCCGAACTGAGGTAGCCGGCGTTACGCTGCAGGTCGGCCTCGGTGATGTTGCCGTGGCTGAACAGTGTCCGGTTGAAGTACAGGTGGTACGGCCCCGCCTCCTTCACCGCCCGCTCCTTGGAGTCAGCGACATAGGCGTTGATGGGCAAGATCAGGTGCCCCGGCGTAATGTGGTGGCCGTTCTGCGCCAGGCACTTGGCGTAGTAGCGGACCACGTCTTCACGCAGGCCGCGCGGCCCGATACCCGGCGTGATGGGGATGTTATTCCGGGCCGCCCACTCGATCGTTTCCTTGCTGCTGGTCACGGGCACCCATACAGGAGGGTGCGGCTGCTGGACCGGCCGCGGCCACAGCGCCACGTCCTTGAACTTCCAGAACGTCCCCTCGAAGTCGAAAACCTCCTCGGTCCAGGCGCCACGGATGATCTCGAACGCCTCCTCGAACCGGGCGCGTGATTCTGCCAGCGGCACGCCGAAGACGTTGTACTCGCGCGGGATGCCGCGCGCGAAACCGGCGATGATGCGGCCGTCGGAGATGCAGTCCAGCATCGACAGCTCCTCTGCCAGCCGCATCGGGTTGTGCAGCGGCAGCAGGTTGCCGTAGATGAGCAGCTTCAGCCTCTTCGTCCGCTGCGAGACCGCCGCGGCCATGATGTTGGGCGAGTTCATGAGCCCGTAGGGCGACGTGTGGTGCTCGTTGAAGCCCACTCCGTCGTAGCCTAGCTTGTCCAGCAGCTCCCAGGCCTCGAGGTGCTCGGCATAGGTCCGAACCGCCACCTCCCGGCTGAAGTGCGTCTTCGGCAGCGGCCACGGCAGCTCTTTCCCGATCTTGAGGTGGTCTAGGTTCTCGCCGTAAGCCAGCAGATCGAACACGAAGACCTTCATGAACGGCGAGCGTAGCATGGCCCGGCACGGAAAGCAGGCGGACGATGAAGCATGCCTGCAAACAGCCGCTTCGAGCGCCTGTCAGCGGAGCCACCCGAGTCCACCCGCTCACCCGAACACCACCGTTTTATTCCCATCCACCAGCACGCGATCGTCCACGTGCCAGCCCACTGCCCGGGCCAGCACCATACGCTCCACGTGGCGCCCGATGCGCCGCAGGTCGTCCACCGTATGCCGGTGATCCACCCGCTGCACATCCTGCTCGATAATCGGCCCCGCGTCTAGCTCGTTCGTCACGTAGTGCGCCGTGGCGCCGATCAGCTTCACCCCGCGGGCGTGGGCCTGCTCGTACGGACTCGCCCCCGCGAATGCCGGCAGGAAGCTGTGGTGGATGTTGATCGCCCGCCCCAGCCACCGCTCCACGAACCCCGGCGATAGGACCTGCATGTAGCGCGCTAGCACCAGCGTATCCACCGCGTACTCGTCCAGCAGCCGAAGCTGTTCCGCCTCCGCCTCGGCCCGCCTGGCAGCCGAGACCGGCACGTGATGATAGGGCATGTTCCACCCCGCCGCCACCCCTGCCAGCCGGTCGTGGTTGCTGGCGATCATCACGATGTCCGCGTGCAGGTCACCCGCTCGCTGACGCCACAGCAGCTCGAGCAGGCAGTGCGGCTCGCGCGACACGAAAATGCCGATGCGCTTGCGGCGTGACGCCAGGCTGACCCGCCAGTCCATGTCGAAGCGCTTGGCCACGGGAAGAAACTCGCCCTCTAGCGAGGCAATGTTGCAGTCCAGCCCTGGCAGGTCGAACTCCACGCGCATGAAGAACTGGCCGCCAACGGGATCCGTCGTGTGCTGATCGGAGTGCACGATGTTGGCGCCGCGTTCGAATAGGAACTGCGACACTGCCGCCACGATGCCCGGCTGGTCTCGGCAGGAGATCAGCAGACGGCCGCGATCCTGGACGTCGACCGGCAGATTGAGCACAGGGGGATTATGAGCGCTTGGGGGATAATGACCCAGCACGCCCAATGAAGCGCAGTACCGACCACATCCTGGTCTCCCACGCCGGCAATCTGCCCCGACCGGCCGATCTTCAGGCGCTCGTGGAGGGCGGCCCCGCGAAGCGCCACGAGTTCAGCCAACGCCTGCCGAGCGCCGTATCCGAAGTCGTTAAGCGCCAGGCCGAGATTGGCATCGACGTCGTCAACGACGGCGAGCTGAGCAAGATCGGCGGCTTCTCCAACTACGTTCAGGACCGCCTCAGCGGGCTCGAGCAGCGCACCTCCGACCTGCCGCCCATGAACGTCTCGGCCCGCGACCGGCTGGAGTTCCCCGGGTTCTATGCTGCCGGCCTGGGTGGCTTCGGCGCCTCGCGGCGCATCCCCGGCACACGGGCGCCCGAAGAGGCCGTGTTCTGCGTCGGCCCCGTCAAGTACATCGGCCACGACAACGTCCAGGCCGATATCCGGAATTTCAAGGCCGCCCTCCAGGACCTGGGCGTCGAGGCCTACATGCCGGCCATCGCGCCGGGGACCATCGAGCACTGGCTCCACAACCAGCACTACGCCACCGAAGAGGAGTTCCTGTTCGCCATCGCCGAGGCCATGCGCGACGAGTACAAGGCCATCACCGACGCCGGGTTCATCCTGCAGGTCGACGATCCCGATCTGCCGGACGCATGGCAGGTCTACCCGAACATGAGCGTGCCCGAATACCGTAAGTACGCCGAACTCCGGGTGGAGGCGCTGAACCATGCCCTGCAGGGCATTCCCGAGGACCAGGTGCGGCTGCACGTCTGCTGGGGCAGCGGCCACGGCCCCCACCGCAACGACATCCCCCTCAGCGACATCGTGGACATCATTCTGAAGGTACGGGCCGCCTGCTACTCCGTGGAGGCCTCAAACCCCCGTCACGATCACGAGTGGCGCGTTTGGCAGGACACCAGGCTGCCCGAGGGCAAGAGCCTCATGCCCGGCGTGGTGGGCCACGTCAGCGACATCATCGAGCACCCACGCCTCATCGCCGACCGCCTGGTGCGATATGCGAAGATCGTTGGCCGCGAGAACGTCCAGGCCGGCACGGACTGCGGCATCGGCTCGCGGGTCGGACATCCCGAGATTGCCTGGGCCAAGCTGGAAGCCTTGGTTGAGGGCGCCCGGCTGGCCACCAAAGAGCTGTGGTAGGAGGTAGGTCCATGAAGAGACTGTTCGGCGTCCTTATCCCCCTGGCCCTGGTGGCCGCCGCCTGCGGCGGCGCCGCCGCCCCCGCTTCGAGCCCCGCGTCGCCCTCCGCGGCGCCCGCTTCGGCCAAGCCCGTCAGCGCGGCCGCCAGCCCCGCGGCCAGCGCGGCCAAGCCCGCGGCCAGCGCGTCGGCTTCAGCAAAGCCCGCCGCCAGCGCCGCCGCCGCTTCGGCTTCCGCCAAACCCGCCGCCAGCGGCAGCCCCATCAAGATCGGGCTCCTGCAGCCGCTGACCGGCATCTATGCCAACCAGGGCATCGACCACAGCGACGGCTTCAAGCTCTATCTCGAGTCCATCGGCAACAGCGTGGCCGGCCGGCCTATCCAGCTCATCGTGGCCGACGACCAGGGCCAGCCTGACGTGGGGCTGACCAAAGCCAAGCAGCTCGTCGACAACGACAAGGTCCAGATCCTGGCCGGCGGTACCGTCACGCCCGAGTGCTACGCCATCTATCCCTACGCCAAGGAGGTGCAGGTGCCGTTCGTCAATACCGGCAACTGCATCGGCTACGACCTGACCACCAACCCCAAGTACGCCAGCCCCTACGGCCTGCGCCTCTCGCAGCACCTGCTGTCTAGCTCCGACCCCCTCGGCGATTACGCCGCCAAGAACGGCTACCAGAAGGGCTCCATCATGTCCTCCGACTACGCCGCCGGCCATCAGATCGCCGACGCGTTCGCCCGGTCCTTTGTTTCGCGCGGCGGCCAGATCGTCCAGGAGCAGTACCCGGCCCAGGGCACGACCGACTTCGGCCCCTACCTGGCCCGTCTCGATAAGAACGCCGATTTCCTGTTCGCCTTCTTCCCCGGCGTCGACGGCCTGCGCCTGATGCAGGCCTTCGACCAGTACGCCGACCCCAAGAAGGTCAAGGTGCTCGACTACGGCACGGCCATTGGCAGCGGCCCCAATGTGGCCCAGCTCAAGGACAAGGCCGTCGGTGTCACCGGCGGCGGCACGCTCTACGTGGACACCATTGACAGCCCCGAGAACCAGGCCCTGGTGAAAGCCTTCAAGGCCAAGTTCCCCCAGGCCGACCGCTTTGTCGATGCCGACGTCGATCGCGGCTACGACGGCGCCGGCTACATCGTGGCCGCCATCAAGGCCGCCAACGGCAACGTGGAAGACCGCTCGCCCAACAGCCCCTTCATCCAGGCGCTGGCCAAGACCCAGTTCACCGGCGCGCGCGGACCGATCAAGCTGGACGAGGATCGGGACGCCATCCAGAACTGCTACATCCAGCAGGTCGTCAAGGAGGGCAACAACTTCGTCTTCAAGATCGTCGCCACCTACCCCAACGTCGGGAAGGAGTGGGATACCACCAAGCAGGAGATGGAGAAGTTCCCCTTCGGCCAGCTCGGCAACAAATGGGTCGGCATGACCAAGGAGAAGCTGGCCGAGCTCACGAAATAGGGGCTAAAGAAATCCGGCCTTGCGCCGACTCTAAAGATCGAAAGCCTTGGGAAAGGCGCGTCCCTCAAGAAATTTGCGGGGCGTGCCGAGAATCCCAGTGAGACCAAACGGTAAGGAGTCCGGATGACCGCGGCGGGAGCAGCCCCCGCCGGTGACAAATAAGTAGGAGCTGCGAGCCGCTCGGCTCAGCCAACGGCGACAGGAGGTCGCCGCAATGAGCGCCCCGGCCTTCCCGGCCGGGAACGGGATCAAGGGCAGGAGTAGCCCTCTCCACGAGGGGTTTCGCTGGTGTCATCAGTCCGGATCAACACCAACACCGATGCAAACGAGGTTCAGCGCAACGTTGAGCTCGCGATGCAGCGCTTCTCCACGGCTGTCGAGCGCCTTTCGACCGGCATCCGCATCAACTCCGCTGAGGATGATGCCGCCGGCCTAGCCATCAGCGAGCAGCTGATCGCGCAGATCAAAGGCTTCGATCAGGCCGAACGCAATGCCCTGGATGCCGTTTCTCTGGCCCAGACGGGCGAGAGCGCGCTCAGCACGACCAGCCAGATTCTGCAGCGCATGCGCCAGCTGGCCGTCCAGGCCGCCAACGACACCTACACCATGTCGGACCGCGAGGACCTGCAGAAGGAGATCGAGCAGCTCATCTCCGAGATCGACCGCGTCTCCCAGCAGACCGACTTCAACACCAAGAAGCTGCTGGACGGCTCCGCCGGCGGGGCAAAGGTCGCCGGCGGCGGCGAAGCCATCGACTCGGTCGAGGCCCAGGCCGGCGTCACCCTCGACGGCAAGTACACCATCGCCCAGGCTCAAAACGCCCTTCGCTCGGCGGTGGAGTCGGCGGGCACGCCCCTGGGCTCGGAGTTCACGCAGGAAAGCTCCATCACCATCCAAGGCGGCCAGGGCACCGCCACCTTTACGGCCCACAAGGGCGAGACGCTGGAGGAGTTCTTCAACGAAGTCAACAACTCCCAGATCGGGGTGACCATCGGCTTCGACAAGCTGAACCCGGCCACCGGCGCTTACAACAACGGCAATCCCGCCGGGTTCCCGCCGGTCCTTATCGCCAACAAGGACTGGGGCAGCAATGATCCGCTTGTCGGCAGCCCCCAAGGCCCCAACTCGGTGGCCATCATCTCCGCCAGCGGCGACTTCGCCGACACCGGGCTGCAGATCGGCTTCTTCGCCAGTGGCATCAACCTCTCCTATCAGTTCGCCATGGATGCCAATGGCGTCCAGCAGGGCCTGGTCGCCGCCAACGCCCAGATTCAGATCAACGATCCCAATGGCGCGTCCGAGATCCTGGTCGCGCAGGGTCCCCACAGCGACACCTTCTACGGCGGCGGAGGCTCGGCCGGCATCACCATTACGGTGACCGATCCCGGCACTCTGACGACGACGCCCTTCGCCTTCGTGCCGCTGGTGGGCACCAATAGCTTCACCGTGAAGCAGAGCGGCTCTCTGCAGATGCACGTTGGCGCCAACGCCAACCAGACCATTGGCCTGAGCATCGACGCGGCCGATGCCCAGGCGCTCGGCGTCGCTTCGGCCAGCGTCCGCACAAAAGAGGATGCCCAGGCCGCCATCACCCACCTGGATCGCGCTATCGAGCGCGTGGCCGCCCTGCGGGCCCAGATCGGCGCCACCATCAACCGGCTGTCCAATTCGGTCAGGAACGATCAGGTCGCGGAGGTCCAGGCCGCCGCATCCAACTCGCGCATTCGCGACGTAAACACGGCGAAAGAAATCGTCGACATGATCGTCTCCGAGATCAAGATCGCCGGCGGCATGGCCACCCTGGCCCAGGCCAATCAGGCGCCGAGGGCCGTGCTTGGCCTGCTCCGTTAGCTGGGACTTCCTAGCTTCGGCACGCTGATGTGAGCCGTGCGCAAGGGCGGCCCACGAGCAGCTCGGTCAATGCGTCGCTGCCGATTATCTCCAGAGTTGGAGTACGCGCACCGAGTCTAGCCCTGGGGGATTGGTGCCGCCCGGCCTGCCGCGCGGCACAAAACCGCTTACGACAGTTCCCGTAAACGGGGTGCTCGCCGCGTTTGACCCTCCACAGCTCTTGAATGGGTCGAGCTGCAAATAAATGAAACCAATCACCGTCAGCGACATCTGTCCATTGCCGCTCTGTCTGCCAATCACCGGAAACAGCCCCGGTTTGCCATCTTGGAGCAAGGTGCACATTTCACTTAGGGGCTCCTGCCCGAATGCATTTCCGCCATCAGTCATGATGTCGCCGACCTGAATTGGGTCAGTGACCTTGTGCAAAAACCCTTTGAAGTTGTTGCTGTTTCCTTGCCAATTGGGATTGCAAGGTGGTTCGTTTTTTCCACCACACGGCTGCGGCTTGACCACGTCGTTGTAGTACTGGTTGTCACGGTAGATGATGCCTTTCGTACCGACGCTCAGCCCCATCGGTGAGTTCCCACCCCACACGGCATAAGGCAACACCAGAGTCCCCGGAACGGCTTGTGGTGGACTGGAGATAGCCATCGCGCTGGCAGACACCGTCGCCTGGTTTATCCCAAGAACAGGCGCCAGCGACAGAGATACGGTGCGATTTGCGGTAACTGTCCAGGCGTCGCCGCTCGCGAACACGGTCGCAGATTGATTCGTGAGAATCTCGCTGCTGGCGACGCCATTGTAACCAGCGTAAGTCACCGCATCCCGAGCGCTGTTGCCATTGAAGCCGATGTCCTGCGCAGCTGCAAGCGCAGCCGCATCGACCGCCGTCTGTAATCGCGCCCTGTGTAGGAATAAGACGCCAGCATCAAGCACCAGTGCAGCGAATCCGATGAGGATGACCATGCAGACCGCGACGAGTACCGCGACCGCACCCGCTTCTTCTCCGACGAATCGTGAACCGCAACATCGCCGGCTCTGGCGCAGCCGCCCACCGACCAATCCCGAACTGTGCATCGATCGCCCCAATGCCTCCAATCTGGCAGTGCCCGATGTCCCGCTCGTGCCGAACCTCCGGCTAGCGGGCGTTCAAACGGACCGAACCGACACTCCCGGCATACGGAGGTACTAATGGGCTACTGGCGCCCCAGTTCCCCTCAAACCCGCTCCGGATTCCTAAAGAAAACTGGGCATCCGCCCGACAATCCAACGGGGACATCTGTAGCGTGCAGAGGAGGTCGCGGCGCCATGGGATCGGGCTCCGCCGGGCAGGGAGGCATGCGCTCGGGCGCAGGGCGGCTACCTCGAACGTGGCCAGAATTGTGCCAGGCCTGCCGCGACCGAATGGGACCTCCGTACTAGCCCTGCAGTCACATGGCCCGGATGGGTGATTGACTAGTGCTCCACCAGTCCCGTAGAACCGAATGGAAACGGAGGCCTGTCGCTATTTCGCATTCGAACTGGAAGGCCCACTGATCTGGCTGTCGAGCGGCCAGCATTACTAGCAGCGCCGAGGGGAGCGGGAGGAAGCTGTCGATGATATTGTGCTGGCGGCGTCTCGTGCGCATGGTCCTGCCGGCCCTCGTGGCGCTCGAGTCGCTGCCGGCCGGTCCGGCTCAGGCCGCCGTTCGCGTCGATCCTCCCGCCACACCTCAGGTCGCCGCCGTTCAGCCCGGTCAGCCTGCCACGACCGAAATCGTCATCCCGGCTCGAATCGCCGTCCTCGACACTGGCATCGACGCTAGCCACCCCGATCTGGCGGGCAAGGTGGTGGGCGGCCGGAGCTTCACCGGCGGCGATCCGCTGACCGACCCGAACGGGCACGGCACGGCCCTGGCCAGCATCGCCCTGGCGAACGGCCAAGCCGCGCCCGGCCAGGCGGAGCTGCTCTCGGTGCAGGTCCTCGGCCCCGATGGCAAGGCTCAGGACTCCGACGTCATCGCCGGCATCCGCTGGGCAGCCGATAACCGAGCCAACGTCATCCTGATGGGCTTCAGCAGTCCCGACTTCTCGGAGCTGGTGGCCAAGGCCATCTCGAACGCTCGAAAGAACGGCGCCGTGATCGTTGCTGCCGCCGGTAACGATGGGTCCGCTGAGGCGCGCTATCCCGCCGCCATGGACCACGTCATCGGCGTCGCGGCCTTGGACGAGGACGGTAGGGTAGCGGCCGGCAGCAACACGGCCAGCGCTTCTGTCGCCGCCCCCGGAACCAACATCCTCGCGGCTGCGCCTGGCGGCGGCCAGCAGCGGATCAGCGGGACATCTCCGGCCGCCGCCTACGTGGCCGGCCTCGCCGCTCGGCTGCTGTTTGCAGGCCAGGACAACGATGCCGCCTCCAAACAGCTTCGCGGCGCGACGGACGCTCTCGACGGCGTCTCCTTCGGCCGCGTCAGCCTGGTCAAGGCTCTCGGCCCCCTGGTAGGCTCCGCCCCTGTCGCCGCGGCCTCGCTCCTCCGCGGCCCGCCAGCCGTCAACCCGCCGGTGTACGTCGCGAACGCCGACGGCAGCGGCTCCGCCACAATCTCGCCGACAACCGTGTACACCAGCACGGGCGGCGATTACCTGATGACCATCACCTTTACCGCCACCGAAAACATGACCAACGCGGCGGTGCGCGTCACCATCCCGACCGGTAGCGGCTGGACCCCCAATCCGACGACCGCCAACGGATCAGGAGAGTTCACGGCCGTCAACGGCACCTGCACCGGGACCCCCACGGTGGCCACTGGCGGCGCCAATGCCACCGTCTCAGGCGTCACCTGCGCCACCGGCCAGACGCTCATCCTGACCTACCAGGGGCACGACACCTCGGCCGGCACCGCGACGTTCACCGTCGCGACAGACTCCCCGACGGCCAACGGCAGCTTCGCGAATATCGCCAGCTCGCCAACAGTGACCACCAACGCGGTCGGTACCGGGACCGTGGACGTACGGGCCAGTTGCAATGCCGGCGCGGTCAACGGCCCCGGGTACGACTGGACCTGCACCGTGACCGTCCTCGGCCTGAACCCACCCGGCACACCGACGGGGACCGTAACCTTCAACAACTTCGGCATCGGCAGCATGTCGGCCAATCCCTGGGTGGCCACCCTGTCGGGCGGGTCCGCCACCGTCGTTGTGAACCACAACCACAATGGCGGCTTTCCGCACAACTTCAACTGGGCGTACAGCGGCGATGGCACTTATGGCGGCGGCACCAGCAACACGCTGACCATCAACTCCAACGCCCCGATGGGCGCCTCCCAGTCTTCGATGTCCGCTGTTAGCGGCACCGGCACCTACGGCAGTACCGCAACCCTCACGGCCACGCTCACTGCCACCTCGGGTGGCGCTGCTATCTCCGGCAAGACGATCACCTTCTACCGCAATGGCACCAGCGTCGGCACCGCAACGACCAATGCCAGCGGAGTGGCGACTCTAAGCGGTGTCAGCCTGGCGGGCATCAACGCTGGTAGCTATTCCAATGCAGTAGTCGCTGTTTTCGCGGGCGATGCGAGCTGGCAGCCCGCCAATGGGTCGGGCACCCTCGTGGTCAACAAGGCCTCGACTACCACCACCGTCACCTCGGGCACGAACCCCTCCGTGTATGGACAGTCTGTCACCTTCACCGCGACTGTGAGCTCGGCAGGCGGCACACCGACCGGCACCGCGAACTTCAAGGATGGCGGCGCGACCATTACCGGCTGCGGCGCGCAAGCGCTGAATGGCAGCGGGCAGGCGACGTGCGCCACGAGCAGTTTGTCCGCGGGCACGCACAGCATCACGGTGGACTACAGCGGCGACACCAACTTCAGCACCAGCTCCAGCGCGACTCTGACGCAGACGGTCAACAAAGCCGCCACTACGACGACCGTGACCTCCAGCGTGAACCCATCGGTCTTTGGTCAGTCAGTCACGTTCACGGCTACGACGGCGGCCGTTGCACCGGGCGCAGGCACGCCCACCGGCACTGCCAACTTCAAGGACGGCGGCACGACGATTACCGGTTGCGGCGCCCAGGCTCTCAACGGCAGCGCCCAGGCGATCTGTTCAACGTCGAGCCTGAGCGTGGGTAGCCACAGCATCACCGTCGACTACAGCGGCGACGGCAATTTCAACAGCAGCTCCAGTGCGACTCTGACGCAGACCGTCAACAAAGCCGCCACCACGACCACCGTGACCTCCAGCGTGAACCCATCGGTCTTTGGTCAATCAGTGACGTTCACTGCTACGGTAGCCGCGGTCGCCCCGGGCGCGGGCACACCGACCGGAACGGCGAACTTCAAGGACGGCGCGAGCTCGATCGCCGGTTGCGGCGCCCAGCCCCTGAACGGCACTGCCCAGGCGGCCTGCTCGACATCGAGTCTGAGCGTGGGCAGCCACAGCATCACCGTGGTCTACAGCGGCGACGGCAACTTCACCACCAGCACCAGCGCCGTCCTGACGCAGACAGTGAACCAGGCCAGCACGACGACGACCGTGAGCTCGTCAGCCAACCCGTCGGTCTTCGGACAAAGCGTGACCTTCACCGCGACCGTGACGGCCAACCTTCCAGGCGCTGGCACGCCAACGGGCACCGCGAACTTTAAGGACGGTGGCGCGACCATCACCGGCTGTGGCGCGCAGGCCCTCAATGGCTCCGGACAAGCCACCTGCTCAACGTCGAGCTTGAGCGTCGGCAGCCACAGCATCACCGCGGCCTACGGCGGCGACACCAACTTCACCGCCAGCACCAGCGCGGCGCTCAGCCAGACGGTGAACCAGGCCTCGACGAGCGTCGCGCTTTCTTCGTCGGCCAACCCATCGGTTTTCGGCCAAACCGTGACCTTCACGGCCACCGTCACGGCCAATCTGCCGGGCGCCGGCACGCCCACCGGCACCGTCACGGTCAAGGATGGAGCGACCACGCTCGGCACCTGCACCCTCTCGGCGGGCAGCTGCACCTACGCCACCAGCTCGCTCGCCGTGGGCAGCCACAGCATCACCGCCAGCTACGGCGGTGACACCAACTTCACCGCCAGCACCAGCTCCACCTTGACCCAGACGGTCAACCAGGACTCGACGGCCACAACCGTGTCGTCGTCGGCCAACCCGTCCGTGGTCGGCCAATCCGTGACGTTCACGGCTACCGTTTCCGCCAACGCGCCCGGCTCGGGCACGCCGACCGGCACCGTCACCATCAAGGACGGCGCGACCACGCTCGGCACCTGCACCCTCTCGGCCGGCAGCTGCACCTACGCCACCAGCTCGCTGGCGCTGGGCAGCCATAGCATCACCGCCGTCTACGGCGGTGACACCAATTTCACCACCAGCACTAGCGCCACCCTAACCCAGACCGTGAACCAGGCCGGCACGTCCACGAGCCTGAGCTCGTCGGCCAACCCCTCGGTCGTCGGCCAGTCGGTGACCTTCACCGCCACGGTCAACGTCTCCGTACCTGGCTCCGGCACGCCGACCGGCACCGTCAACTTCAAAGACGGCGCGACGACCATCACCGGCTGCGGCGCGCAGACGCTGAACGGCTCGGCCCAGGCCACCTGTACGACCTCCAGCTTGACTCTGGGCAGCCACAGCATCACCGCCGTCTACAGCGGCGACACCAACTTCCTCACCAGCACCAGCGCCGTCCTGACCCAGACGGTCAACCAGGCCAGCACGTCGACGACGGTGGTCGCCGACGTCAATCCGTCGGTCTTCGGCCAGATGGTGACCTTCACCGCGACCGTTAGCGCCACCGCGCCGGCCTCTGGCACTCCCACCGGCTCCGTTAACTTCAAAGATGGCGCCAGCTCCATCACCGGCTGCAGCGCGCAATCCCTGACCGCCGGATCCGCCACCTGCAGCATCGCCACGCTGAGTGTGGGCAGCCACAGCATCACCGCCGTCTACAGCGGCGACACCAACTACGCCGCCAGCACCAGCGCCGTCCTGACCCAGACCGTCAACAAGGCCAGCACGTCCGTCAGCGTCGCTTCCTCGGCCAACCCCTCGAAGTTCGGCCAGTCGGTGACCTTCACGGCCACGGTGAGCGTCACCGCCCCTGGCAGCACCGCCGGCGGCAACCCGACCGGCAACCTCACCTTTACCATCGATGGCACGGCGCAGGCGCCGTCCGCCGTGAGCACCAGCGGCGGCGTCACGACCGCGACCTTCACCACGGCCACGCTGAGCGTCGGCAGCCACACGGTCAGCGCCGTCTACAACGGCGACGGCAGCTTCAACGCCAGCAGCTCCGCCAGCTTGAGCGGCGGCCAGACGGTGAACAAGGCCGACACGTCGCTCTCGGTGGCGTCGTCGGTGAACCCCTCGGTGTTCGGCCAGTCGGTGACGTTCACCGCGACCGTAAGCGTCACCGCGCCCGGCAGCAACGCCGCCGCCAACCCAACCGGCAACGTGACCTTCACAATTGACGGGACCGCCCAGACGCCGTCGTCCGTCAGCACTAGTGGCGGCGTCACCACGGCGACCTTCACCACGGCCACGCTGAGCGTCGGCAGCCACACGGTCAGCGCCGTCTACAACGGCGACGGCAACTTCAACGCCAGCAGCTCCGCCAGCCTGAGCGGCGGCCAGACCGTCAACAAGGCCGGCACGACAACAACCGTGTCGTCGTCCGTCAACCCGTCGACCTTCGGCCAGTCGGTCACGTTCACCGCCACTGTGGCCGCGGTGGCGCCGGGCTTGGGCACGCCCTCAGGCACGGCTACCTTCAAGGACGGCGGCACGAGCATCGGCACATGCACCCTCTCCGGCGGTTCTTGTACGTTCAGCACCAGCTCGCTCTCCATCGGCAGCCACAGCATCACCGTTGACTACGGCGGCGACGGCAGCTTCAACACCAGCTCCAGCGCCACCTTGACCCAGACCGTCAACAAGACCGGCACGACCAGCACCTTGACGTCGAGCGTGAACCCGTCCAAGTTCGGCCAGTCGGTGACCTTCACCGTCACCGTGACGTCCAATTCCGGCGGCGGCACGCCTACGGGCAACGTGACCTTCAAGGACGGCGCCACCTCCCTGAACACGACGGCTCTCAACGGCAGCGGCCAGGCAACCTACACTACCGCCACGCTGAGCGTTGGCACCCACACGATCACGGTCGACTACGCCGGCGACACCAACTTCAACACCAGCACCAGCAATACCGTTAGCCAGGTCGTGCAGGCGGCCGACACGACCACTACCGTATCCACGTCGCTGACGCCGTCGGTCTTTGGCCAATCGGTGACGTTCACCGCGACCATCAGCATCACCTCGCCCGGCACGAACGCGGCCGCCAACCCGAGCGGCACCGTCACTTTCAAGGACGGTGCAACCAGCGTCGGCACCGGCACCGTCTCGACCAGCGGCGGGGTGACGACGGCGACCTTCAGCACCAGCTCCCTTGCCGTGGGCACCCACACCATCACCGCCGTCTACGGCGGTGATGGCAGCTTCAACGGCAGCACCTCCGCTGTGCTCACCCAGACGGTCAACAAGGCCGACACCACTACCAGCCTGACCTCGTCGGCGAATCCGTCGGTCTTCGGTCAGTCGATCACCTTCACCGCCACTGTCGCGGCCGTTGCCCCGGGCGCGGGCACGCCCAGCGGGACGGTGACCATCAAGGACGCCGGTACGAGCATCGGCACGTGCACCTTGTCCGGCGGCTCGTGCACCTTCAGCACCAGCTCCCTGGCCGTCGGTACGCATCCCATCACGGCCGACTACGGCGGCGACGGCAGTTTCAACACCAGCTCCAGCTCGTCCGTGTCGCAGGTCGTCAACAAGGCCAGTACGTCGACCAGCCTGAGCTCGTCGGCTAACCCCTCCGTCTTTGGCCAGTCCGTGACCTTCACCGCCACGGTCAATGTCACTGTGCCGGGCGCCGGCTCGCCGACCGGGACTGTCGACTTCCTGGACGGCGCAACCGCTGTCTGCAGCGGCGTGAGCCTGTCTGCCGGCAGCGCGACCTGCTCGACCTCCAGCCTGAGCGTCGGCAGCCACAGCATGACCGCCGTCTATAGCGGCGACGGCAGCTTCAACGGCAGCACCTCCGCTGTGCTCACCCAGACGGTCAACAAGGCCGGCACTGCAACGACCCTGACCTCGAGCCAGAACCCTTCGGTGTTCGGCCAGTCGGTGACCTTCACGGCCACCGTCAGCGCCACCGGCTCCGGTTCCGGGACGCCAACCGGCACCATCACCTTCAGGGACGGCGGCACGAGCATCGGCACCTGCACGCTGTCGGGCGGTGGCTGCACGCTGTCCACCAGCTCGCTGGCCGTCGGCAGCCACACCATGACGGCCGATTACGGCGGCGACGGCAGCTTCAATACCAGCACGAGCAGCAGCCTGACGCAGACCGTCAATAAGGCCAGCACGACCACGACCCTTACCTCGTCGGTTAATCCGTCCAACTTCGGGCAGTCAGTAACCTTCACCGCTACGGTCACCGCGGTCTTGCCCGGCGCCGGCACGCCGACCGGCACCGTCACCATCAAGGACGCCGGCACGACCATCGGAACCTGCACCTTGAGCGCCGGCTCGTGCACCTTCAGCACCAGCTCGCTGGCGGTGGGTAGCCACACCATCACCGCCGATTACGGCGGCGACGGCAGCTTCAACGCGAGCTCCAGCGCGGCGCTGACGCAGACGGTCAACAAGACCAACACCACCAGCACGCTGACCTCGGCGCCCAACCCGTCGGTCTACGGTCAGTCGGTGACCTTCACCGTCACGGTGACGTCTAATTCGGGCGGCGGCACGCCCAGCGGCACGATGACCTTCAAGGACGGCGCGACAACCATCGGCAGCTGCACGCTCTCCGGCGGCGCCTGCAGCATCTCCACCAGCACCCTGAGCGTCACCGGCAGTCCGCACAGCATCACGGCCGACTACGGCGGCGACAGCAGTTTCAACACCAGCACCAGCAACACCGTCAGCCAGGTCGTGAACAAGGCCAGTACGACCACCGCCGTGAGCTCGTCCGTGAACCCCTCGGTGTACGGCCAGTCGGTGACGTTCACCGCCACTGTCAGCATCACCCTGCCGGGCACCAATGCCGCGGCTGACCCATCGGGCACCGTCGACTTCCAGGACGGCGGCGCCACCATCGGCACCGGCACGCTGTCCACCAGCGGCGGAGTGACCACGGCCACCTTCACGACGAGCTCGTTGACCGTTGGCACGCATCCCATCACGGCCGTCTACAACGGCGACAGCAGTTTCAACGGCAGCACCAGCTCGTCGCTGTCGCAAGTCGTCAACAAGGCCAGCACCTCCACGACCGTCAGCTCGTCGTCGAACCCGTCGAAGTTCGGCGAGTCGGTGACTTTCACCGCCACCGTGAGCGCCAGCGGCGCCGGCTCCGGCACCCCGACCGGCACCGTCACGTTCAAGGACGGCGCAGCCACCATCGGCAGCTGCACGCTGACCGCTGGCTCCTGCACCATGTCCACCGCTGCGCTGACCGTCGCCACCCACTCCATCACGGCTGCGTACAGCGGCGACGGCAACTTCAACACCAGCACCTCGGCGGCCCTCTCCCAGGTCGTCAGCAAGGCCGACACCGCCACGAGCGTCACTTCCAATTCGGCGCTGGTCCCGGTGGGCGCCACCGTGACGTTCACCGCGACCATCACCGTCAGCAGCCCGGGCTCGACTACGGTCGCCTATCCGACCGGAACGGTGACCTTCAAGGATGCCGGCACGACGATCGGCACCGGCACGGTCTCGACCAGCGGCGGCGTGACGACGGCCACCTTCAGCACCAGCAGCCTGGCCCTGGGCAGCCACGACATCACGGCCGTGTACAACGGCGACGGCAACTTCAACCCCAGTACCAGCGCCATCTACACCCAGGCCATCGGCAAGGCCAACACCACCACGACGGTGACGTCGTCGCCCAACCCGTCAGTCTTCGGCCAGTCGGTCACGTTCACCGCCACTGTCACCGTGAACGCGCCCGGCTCCGGTACGCCAACGGGGACTATCGACTTCAAAGACGGCGGCTCGTCGATCGGCGGCTGCAGCGGCCAGGCCCTCAACGGCAGCGCTCAGGCCACCTGTACGACGTCCAGCCTGAGCGTGGGCAGCCACACCATCACGGCCGTGTACGGCGGCGATTCCGACTACAACGGCAGCACCAGCTCGGCCTACACGCACACCGTCAACAAGGCCGGCACCACCACCACGGTCACCTCCAACCAGAACCCGTCCGTGTACGGCCAATCGGTCACCTTCACCGCGACCGTTTCCGCGGCCGCGCCTGGCTCCGGCACGCCCACGGGCAGCGTTGACTTCGTTGACGGCGCCACCACGCTCTCCACCGTGGCTCTCGCCGGCGGCTCGGCCACGTACTCGACCAGCTCGCTGGCGGTCGGCACGCACAGCATCACCGCCGTCTACGCCGGTGACGGCAACTTCAACGGCAGCACCAGCTCGGTGCTCTCGCAGGTGGTCAACCAGGCCAGCACCGCTACCGCACTCACCTCGAGCCAGAACCCGTCAGTCTTCGGCCAGTCGGTAACCTTCACCGCGACGGTGACCGCGGTCGCGCCGGGCGCCGGAACGCCCACCGGCAGCGTCAACTTCAAAGACGGCGCGAGCTCGATCACCGGCTGCGGCGCCCAGGCGCTCAGCGCGGGCTCGGCGACCTGCACCACCAACGCCCTCGGCGTCGGCACGCACACCATCACGGCCGTTTACGGCGGGGACACGAACTTCTCCGGCAGCACCAGTGCGGCCCTGTCCCAGGTCGTCAACAAGGCCGACACGTCGACCAGCCTCAGCTCCTCGGCCAATCCCTCCGTCTTCGGCCAGAGCGTGACGTTCACCGCGACGGTCAACGTGACCCTGCCCGGCACCACTGCCATCGCCTCGCCCAGCGGCAATGTCACCTTCAAGGACGGCGCGACCACAATCTGCGCCGCGGCTGCCCTGAGCGGCGCCACCGCGACCTGTTCGACCGCGACCTTGAGCGTCGGCAGCCACAGCATCACGGCCACCTACAACGGCGACAGCAACTTCAACGCGAGCACCAGCGCCGCCCTCACCCAAACGGTCAATCAGGCCGCCACCTCGACCGCCGTCACATCCTCGGCGAACCCGTCTGACTACGGCCAGTCGGTGACGTTCACTGCCACGGTCGGCATCACGGCGCCCGGAAGCAACGCCGGCGGCGATCCGACCGGCACCGTGACGTTCAAGGACGGCGCGACGACGATCGGCACCGGCACGCTGTCGACCAGTGGCGGCGTCACGACGGCCACGTTCAGCACCAGCTCCTTGGCCATCGGCAGCCATTCGATCACGGCCGTTTACGCCGGTGACACCAACTTCACTGGCAGCACCAGCGCCGTGCTGACGCAGACCGTCAACAAGACGGCTACCACCAGCACGCTGACGTCGAGCCAGAACCCGTCCGTGTTCGGCCAGTCGGTGACGTTCACCGTAACCGTCACTTCCAACTCCGGTGGCGGCACGCCCACCGGCAGCGTCACGTTCAATGACGGCGCCACCACCCTGACGACGACCACCCTCAACGGCAGCAGCCAGGCCAGCTACACCACCGCCACCCTGAGCGTCGGCACCCACAACATCACCGTCGACTACGCGGGCGACACCAATTTCAACGCCAGCACCAGCAACACCGTCGCCCAGGTAGTCAACGCCGCTAGCACCACCACAACCCTGGCCTCTAATCAGAACCCGTCGGTATACGGCCAGTCCGTGACCTTCACTGCGACCCTAAGCGTGACCGCGCCCGGGACGGCCGCGGCCGCCTTCCCGAGCGGCACCGTGGACTTCAAGGATGGCGCCACCACCATCGGTACCGGCAGCGTATCGACGACCGCGGGCGTGACCACGGCTACCTTCACCACCAGCAGCCTGACCGTCGGCACACACAGCATGACGGCCGTCTACAACGGCGACGGCAGCTTCAACGGCAGCACCAGCGCGGTCCTGTCGCAGGTCGTCAACCTGGCCTCGACTACCACCAGCCTGGCGTCCAATGCCAACCCATCGGTCTTCGGCCAGTCGGTGACCTTCACCGCCACCGTCGCGGTCGTGGCGCCGGGAGCCGGCAGCCCCACGGGCACCGTGGCCTTCAAGGACGGCGCCACGACGCTGTCGACGCAGACCCTCAGCGCCGGATCGGCCACCTTCAGCACCAGCTCGCTGTCGGTCGGCACGCACACCATGACGGCGGCCTACAGCGGCGACAGCAACTTCGCGGCGAGCACCAGCAGCGCCCTGAGCCAGGTCGTCAACAAGGCTGACACCAGCGGCGCCCTCACCGCCAGCCCCAACCCGTCGGTCTTCGGGCAGTCCGTGACCTTCACAGTGACCGTGACGGCCAGCTCACCTGGCGCCGGCCTGCCGGCCGGCAACGTCGATTTCAAGGACGGCGCCACCATCCTGAATACCACTGCCCTGAACGCCAGCGGTCAGGCGACGTTCAGCACGTCGGCGCTCGCCGTCGGCACCCACACGATGACGGTTGACTACGCCGGCGATGGCAACTTCAACGCCAGCACCAGCAACAGCGTCAGCCAGGTCGTGAACAAGGCCAATACGACTACCAGCCTGTCCGCTGACGTCAACCCCGCCTTTGTCGGCCAGACCGTTACGTTTACCGCGACGGTGGCCGCGGTGGGCCCCGGCGCCGGCACGCCTACCGGCACGGTAACGTTCAAGGACGGCGCGACGTCGATCGGCGCCTGCACCCTGGCCGCCGGCACGTGCAGCTTCGCCACCAGCTCGCTCACGCTGGCCGGCAGCCCGCATTCCATCACCGCCGTCTACGGCGGCGACGGCAACTTCAACGGCAGCACCAGCAACGCGGTGAGCGAGAGCATCATCCGCGCGCCGACGACCACCACACTGACGTCGAGCTCCAACCCGTCGAAGTTCGGCGAGACGGTGACGTTCACCGCCACCGTGACGGTGAACCCGCCGGCCAGCGGCACGCCGACCGGCAGCGTCGACTTCAAGGATGGCGCGACGCTGCTCTCGACCGTCAGCCTGACGGCCGGTTCGGCCAGCTACAGCACCAATACGCTGAGCGTCGGCACACACACCATCACCGCCGACTACAGCGGCGACACCAACTACGACGTCAGCACCGGCACGGTTAGCCAGGTCGTGGAGAAGGCCGATACCAGCACCTCCGTTGCCTCGTCCGTGAATCCGTCCGTGTTCGGCCAGAGCGTCACCTTCACGGCCACGATCGCCGTGGCCGCGCCCGGCACCACGGCCGTGGCCTACCCCGGCGGCACGGTGACGTTCAACGACGGCGCCACCACCCTTGGCACCGGCAGTGTGTCCACCACCGCCGGTGTGACGACCGCGACCTATACCACCTCGACGCTGGCCGTTGGCAGCCACAGCATCACGGCCGTCTACGGCGGCAACTCCAACTTCAACGGCAGCACCAGCCCAGGGCTGACTCAGACCGTCAACAAGGCCGATACCGGCGCCGCGCTGACGTCCAGCGCGAACCCGTCGAAGTTCGGCCAGAACGTGACCTTCACCGCCACGGTCGCGGCCGTGCTGCCAGGCGCCGGGACACCGACGGGCACCGTCGATTTCCAGGATGGCGGCGTCTCGCTGGCGGGCTGCGGCGCAGTCACCTTGGCGGCCGCTTCGGCCACCTGCAGCACCAACCAGCTGAGCGTAGGCACGCACAACATGACCGCCGTCTACAGCGGCGACGCCAACTTCAACGCCGATACCAGCAGCGCCCTCAGCCAGGTCGTCCAGCCGGCTAACACCACCACCAGCGTGACCTCCGCGCCGAACCCGAGCATCATCGGCCAGTCGGCGACGTTCACGGCCACTGTCAGCGTCAGCTCGCCCGGCACCACCGCCGTGGCCAACCCCACCGGCACCGTGACCTTCTACGACGGCGGCACGGCCATCGGCACCGGCACGCTGTCCACGGCGGCCGGCGTGACCACGGCAACCTTCAGCACCTCGGCGCTGACGCTCGGCAGCCACAGCATCACCGCCAGCTACGCGACCGACGGCAACTTTGCCGGCAGCACCAGCGCAGCCTACACGCACACCGTGAACAAGGGCAGCACCACCACCACGCTGGCTCTGACCAGCGGCGCGACGCCGGCAAGCTACGGCCAGTCCTTGACCTTCACCGCTACCGTCGGCGCCGTCGCGCCGGCCTCTGGCACGCCCACCGGCACGGTTGACTTCAAGGATGGCGCTACGACCATCGCCAGCTGCACCGCCGTGGCCCTCGTCGGCGGGACCGCGGCCTGCACCATCAGCACGCTCTCCCCGGGCACGCATAGCCTGACCGCCGTGTACAGCGGCGACGCCAACTTCTACGCTAGCACGAGCTCGGCCCTCAGCCAGGTCGTGAACAAGGCCAGCACGACGGTTGCCGTGACGTCCAGCTCCAACCCGTCGGTGTACAGCGGCGCGGTCACCTTCATGGCGACGATTACGGTCGTCGCTCCGGGCGCTGGGACGCCAACCGGCACCGTCAACTTCAAGGACGGCGCGACGTCGATCGGCGCCTGCAGCGCGCAGGCAGTCAACGGCAGCTTGCAAGCCACCTGTACGACGTCCGCGCTCAGCGGCGGCAGCCATACCATCACTGCCGTCTACAGCGGCGACGCCAACTACAACACCAGCACCAGCCCGTCGCTGACGCAGACGGTGACCAAGGCCGACACGACCACCACCCTGACCTCCTCGGCGGGGACCACGACCTATGGTCAGTCGGTGACCTTCACGGCCACTGTCAGTCCAGTCGCCCCGGCGACCGGTACGCGCACCGGCACCGTCACCTTCAAGGACGGTGCCACGACGCTCGGCACGGCGACGATCAACGCCAGCGGGGTGGCGACGTACACCACTACCACGTTGAGCGCGGTGGCCAGCCCGCACAGCGTCACCGCGACGTATAACGGCGACACCAACTTCAACACCAGCACCTCGGGCTCCGTCACCCAGACAGTGAACAAGGCCAACCTGGCCATCGCCGCCCGCAACCAGTCCATCAAGCAGGGCGATGCCATCCCCGCGCCGTCCGTGGTCTACAACGGCCTGGTGAATGGCGACAGTGTCTCGGCCACGTTCGCCGTCTGCTGCGGCATCACCAGCGCCAGCGCCGTCGGCCAGTACGACCACGCCTACCAGCTGACCAGCGGCCCCAGCGGCGCCAACATCGGCAACTACAACGTCACCATCAACGGCGGCGCTGCGCCCGGCCCGGCTGAGACCTTCACCGCGGGCACCGTCGCCTGCCCGGCCGGCGACGACGGCTGCCTCCAGATCAAGTACAACGACATCACGCCGCCGACCGCCACCGTGACGACGACCAAGCTGATGTGCTCGTCGAGCTCGATCCTGTACTACACCTACAAGTTCACGTTCAACGCCGTGGACAACACCGGCGGCAGCGGCGTGGCCTTCCTGGCCTACTACACCACCGGCGCGTGGGTCCAGGGCAGCTCGGCCAGCCCGATCACCGTCGCTGCCAGCGGCGGCGTGGTGTCCAACTACACCATCCAGATCCCCGGCGCCAACAAGGGCACTACGACGGTGACCTACTGGGCCGTGGACAACTCCAACAACAAGCAGGCCGCCCAGCAGAACACGGTCACTACCAACCCCACCGTCCCGCCTGGCGGCGGCTGCCCATAGGGGTGATGGGACCCCGCCACCAGCGCCTCCTTTCAGCGTAGGCCGAATAGGCCATTGAGCCTGCTTGCTCGCTGGCCTAGAACCGATTGTAGGAATCGGAGGCCAGTTGCTGATTCACGCTCGAAAAAGACCTGTTAGCCGGTCGCACCCTGGGGTGCTGGCACCCTTTGCCTGACCTCAGCTTCCTGGTTCCATAGACACATGGCGTTGCCTGAATGACCTAGGCAAACGTAACCACTAAGCGTCGTCTTATGCGATCGGAAAGAGCAAGCAACCTGTTGATGCATCGAATCAAGCGCTTCCTGAGCCAAATCCTGCCCTTTGTCGTGGCGGTCGACCTGCTGCCGCTCGGCTCGGCACAGGCTGCGGCGATCGCGCCTCCGCCGCCCAACGCGGTCGTCGTGCCCGAGGCGGCTGACCCTGACCCCAACGCCGGGCTGGCGCCGGTCCGCATCGCCGTGCTGGATACCGGTATCGACGCCAACCATCCCGACCTGAAGGGCAAGGTCGCCGGCTGGCAGAGCTTCACTGGTGGCAATCCACTGACCGACCCGAACGGCCACGGCACGGCCCTGGCCAGCATTGCTCTTCCCAGGGAGGACGCTCGCCCGGCGAGCCTGCTCTCGGTGCAGGTCCTCGGCCCCGATGGCCACGCGCAGGACGCCGCCGTCGTCGCCGGTGTGCGCTGGGCAGCCGACAACGGCGCCAGCGTCATCCTGATGGGCTTCAGCAGCCCCGAGTACTCTCCGGCTTTGGCCGGCGCTATCGCCTACGCCTGGGGCAAGGGCGCGGTCTTGCTGGCCGCGGCCGGTAACGACGGCTCTGCCAGCCCGCGCTTCCCCGCGGCCATGGAGCACGTCATTGGCGTCGCCGCGACCGACGGTGCCGGCCATCTGCTCGCGCTCAGCAATACTGGCAGCGCGACCGTGGCCGCTCTCGGCGCCAACGTCGCGGCGGCCGCTCCTGGCGGCGGCTATCGCGCCTTCAGCGGCACCTCGGCCTCGGCGGCCGAGGGGGCCGAGCTGGCCGCCCGCCTCGTGTCGGCTGGCTATACCCGGGAGCAGGTCGCCAACCAGATCGTCGCCGCCGGCGACTCAATCGACGGCCAGGCCCTTCGTCGGCTGAACCCCGGCAACGCCCTGGGCCGCCTCGCGGCGCCGCTCGCCATCGTCAAGCCGGCCGCTCAGCCCAGCGCCGGCAGCCCCATTTACGAGGCCAACGGCACCGGCACCACCCAGACGTTTGTCTCCTGCTCCGGCGGCGGCGGCAGCCCGCCCACCTGGACCTGTACCGCGACCGTTTTCGGGCTGAGCCCCTTCGGCACCCCGACCGGGACGGTGTCCTTCTCCCTGGGCAGCGGCAACTTCAGCGCCAACCCCAACCCCTGCACCCTGAGCAGCGGCAGCTGCTCGACCACAGTCACGCACAACACCGGCGGCAACACCACCACCCTGACCGGCACCTACAACGGCGACACGACGTACGCCGGGTCCTCGGACACCTTCAAGCTGCCGTCCAGCGGCACGCCCTCGCCGCCGCCCACCAGCATCACCACCAGTGGCAGTGGCACGTACGGCAGCACCGCCACCCTCACAGCGACCCTGACCGGCGGCAGCAGCGTGTCCGGCCACACCATCACCTTCTACGTCAATGGCTCGAGCGTCGGCACTGCGACCACAAACAGCAGCGGCGTGGCCAGCCTGTCGGGCGTCAGCCTCAGCGGCTATAACGCTGGCACCAACAGCAACTACATCTTCGCCACCTTCGCCGGTGACGCCACCGGCCAGGGCAGCGGCGCCCGCGGCGATCTGGTGGTCAACAAGCGCACCCTGAATGTGACCGCCACCGCCAGCAATAAGACCTATGACGGAACGACGGCGGCCTCGGGCATCACCTTCTCCGACGATCGCGTCGCCGGCGACACCCTGACCGTCAGCTACACCAGCGCCACCTTTGCCAACAAGAACGTCGGCGCCGGCAAGACGGTCACGGTGAGCGGACTGTCGATCAGCGGCGCCTCCTCGGGCAACTACACGCTGGCCAGCACGTCCGTGACCACTTCCGCCAACATCACGGCCCGCACCCTGACCGTCACCGCCACCGGCGTGAACAAGGTCTACGACGGCAGCACCTCCGCCACCGCCATCCTGTCGGACAACCGGATCGCGGGCGACACCCTGACCTTCAGCTTCGTGGCCAGCTTCGCCACCAAGACCGTGGGCACTGGCAAGACGGTGACGGTAAGCAGCATCACCATCACCGGCGGCGCTGACTCCGGTAACTACACGCTGGCCAGCACGAGCACCACCACCACCGCCAACATCACCTCTCGGACGCTGACGGTTTCGGCCAGCGCCAGTAACAAGACCTATGACGGCACCACCGCGGCGACGGTGTCCCTCTCCGACGACCGTGTCGCCGGCGACACCCTGACCGTCAGCTATACCAGCGCCACGTTCGCCAGCAAGACGGTCGGCACCGGCAAGACCGTCACCGTGAGTGGCATCTCCATTAGCGGCGCCGACTCCGGAAACTACACGCTCGCCAGCGGCACGGCCACGACCACCGCCAACATCACTGCCCGCACGCTGACCATCACCGTCAGCGCCAGCAACAAGGTCTACGACGGGAACACCACAGCGACGGTCAGCCTGTCGGATGACCGCGTCGCAGGCGACACGCTGACGGTCAGCTACACCAGCGCGACGTTTTCCAGCAAGACCGTCGGCGCCGGCAAGACGGTGACGGTCAGCGGCATCTCCATCAGCGGAGCCGATTCCGGCAACTACTCAGTGAGTGGGACGGCGACCGGCACCGCCGACATCACGGCCAAGACGCTGACGGTGAGCGGCGTGACGGCCAGCAACAAGGTCTACGACGGGACCACGGCGGCGACGCTGAACACGGGTGGCGCCTCGCTGGTGGGCGTAGTGGCCGGCGACACGGTGACCTTGAGCACCGCGGGCGCGAGCGGCACATTCTCCAGCAAGACGGTGGGCACGGGCAAGACGGTAACCGTGGCCGGGCTGACCATTGGTGGGGCGGACGCGGGCAACTACAGCCTGACGCAGCCCACAACGACGGCCGACATCACGGCCAAGACGCTGACGGTGAGCGGCGTGACGGCCAGCAACAAGGTCT